>OBEQ010447168.1_pt1 | contig 94682 bp, 72 predicted proteins | sample 1670901 | NCBI WGS metagenome assembly OBEQ01 (sample SAMEA104232315, study PRJEB22302) | groundwater metagenome | biome: forest; feature: aquifer; material: groundwater | place: USA | collected 2011-08-07 | depth 5.4 m | reverse complement strand
TGAGAATCCAAAAGAACAGCAGATTCCTCGTCGCCTCGGGCTCCTCGGAATGACGGGCGGGAGGGTTTTTCAACAAGCTGCTAAAGGGAAATGCCAGGAACTTATGGGACGGGACACTAGTCGAAGACGCGGTGGAAGATGGCGTCCACCGAACGGAGCTGGCGGCTGAGATCAAACGCGCGCTCGAGTGCAGTGCGGTCGAGAAATCGAGCGATGCGCGCGTCGGCAGCGACGCGCTCGCGGAAGCTGCTGTCGGTCTCCCACGCGGCCATGGCGTGTTCCTGCACCCATTGGTAGGCGTCCTCGCGGGACGCACCTTTTTCGATGAGGTCTTGCAGGAGCTGGCCGGAGAACACCAGCCCGCGGGTGGCTTCGAGATTGCGGCGCATGCGTTCGGGGAAGACGCGCAGGCGCGTGAGGATTTCGGTCATGCGGAAGAGCATGTAGTCCACTAGGATGGTGGAATCGGGCAGGATGATGCGCTCGACCGAGCTGTGGGAGATGTCGCGCTCGTGCCACAGGGCCACATTTTCGAGCGCCGCGAGGGAGTTCGAGCGCACCACGCGCGCCAGGCCGCACACCTGCTCGCAGCCCACCGGATTGCGCTTGTGGGGCATGGCCGAGCTGCCGCGCTGCTCGCCGGCGAAGGGCTCCTCGGCCTCGCGCACTTCGGTGCGCTGGAGGTGGCGGATTTCAAGCGCGATCTTTTCCAGCGTCGCCGCCATCACCGCCAGGGTGGAGAGGTAGTGCGCGTGGCGGTCGCGCTGGAGCACTTGGGAAGAGACCGCTGCAGCCGCGAGCCCCAGCCGGCGGCAGATTTTCTGCTCGACCTCGGGCCCGAGGTGCGCGGCGGTGCCTACGGCGCCAGAAATTTTTCCCACCGCCATCTGCTGCGCCGCCTGGCGGAAGCGCTCGAGGTTGCGGCGGTTTTCCGCGAACCAGTTGGCGATTTTCAGGCCGAAGGTGATGGGCTCGGCATGGACGCCGTGGGTGCGGCCAATCTGCGGCGTGTGCTGAAACTCGCGCGCGCGGCGCTCGAGCACCTCGCCGAGACGCCCGAGGCCCGTTTCGATCAGCCGTGAGGCCTCGCGCACCTGCAACGCCTGGGCCGTGTCCACCACGTCGTTCGAGGTCAGGCCGTAGTGCAGCCAGCGCGCCGCGGCAGGGTCGGCGATCGTCTCACCGACGGCCATGGTGAAGGCCACAACGTCGTGGCGGACGCGCGCCTCGAGCTCGCGGACGCGCGCGAGGTCAACGCGGGCGCGCGCGCGGATGGCCGCGGCCGCCTCGCGGGGCACCTGGCCGTATTCGGCGAGTGTTTCGGCGGCGGCGATCTCGACTTCGAGCCACTTCTGGAATTTGTTCTCCTCGCTCCAGACGCGGCCCATCTCCTCGCGCGTGTACCGTGGAATCAAGCGGGGCTCCCTTCGGCCCGGCCGGCGGCCGCGGCCGCCAAGCGCGTTGCGGCGCACTCGGCGGGGCGCAGGCTCAGACGGGCGAATCGCAAAACGGTGGGGAAAATCCCTATGCAATGATACCTGATTTCCGGCGCTGTGGGGGAGAGGAAACATGTGCGCGCGGATGCGCGGAAAGATTTCCTAACCCGCAGGCAGGCGGCGGGCCGGCGGGCGAGTGTGTTATCCTGTGCGGTCTTCTGCCGGGAATTCGCTTTCTGATCCCGCCGCTTCGCGGCCAAGCTGCACGGAGACCCGCATGAAAAACCTTGCGCACAAAGCGATGAGGCATGTGTTTGCCGGGGTGCTGTTTTTAGGGCTGGCGCTCGCGCTGGGCCAGCCTGGAGTCGCCCAGCAAACGGGCTCCACTGCGGCGCCGGCGCCGGCCGCAAACGCCCAGGGCGAGCGCCGCTACGTGATCGAGCAAGTTGGCTCGGTGGCGCTGGTGCAGTTCTACGTGGATGGTTTCGAGAAGCTGACGCCGCGGCAGCGCCTGCTGGCCTACTACCTGGCCGAGGCGGGCATTGCCGGCGACCCCATCTACAGCGATGAGATTTCGTCCTACGGCCTGGAACTCAAGCAACTGCTGGAGGGCATCTGGACGCACCCGCAGGGGATTGCCGCGGGGACGCTGGAAAAAATCCGGCGGTACACCAAACTCCTCTGGGTGTATCACGGCAATTACGACCTGGACAGCTCGCGCAAGTTCCTGCCCGAGTTCACCGCGGGCGAGCTGCGCGCCGCGGCGCGGCAAGCGCTGAAAAACGGCGCCAACTTCGGCGTGAAATCCGCCGCGGCGCTGGACGCCAAGCTGAAGCGGCTGGAGCAGGCGATTTTCGACGCGAGCTATCGCCCCTTGCTCACGGTGAAGAATCCGCCGCCGGGGCAGGACATCCTCACCGCCAGCGGCAACAACCTCTACGAAAACGTGACGCTCGCGGAAGTGGAAAAGCTCAAGAGCCGCTACGCGCTCAACTCGCGCATCGTCAAGCGCGGCGGCCGGCTGATGGAAGAGGTCTGGCGCGCCGGGACGCCCGACCGCAAGGTTCCGCCGGGCCGCTACGCCGCGTATATCCGGCGGATCATCGCCAACCTGGAGAAAGCCGCCGAGGTCGCCGAGCCGGAGCAGGGCGAGGTGCTGCGCAAGCTGGTGCGCTATTACCAGACGGGCGAGAAAAGCGACTGGTACGCGTACAACATCGCCTGGGTAAAGGCGGGAACGACAGTAGACGCCATCAACGGCTTCATCGAGCAGTACCTGGACCCGCGCGGCGAGAAGGGCGCCTACGAATCGGTGGTGAGCTTCGTGGACGCCGAGCAGACCAAGCTGATGCGCGACTTCGCCGCCAACGCGCAGTACTTCGAGAGCCGCGCGCCCTGGCGCGAGGAGTTCAAGAAGCAAAACGTCCGCCCGCCGGTGGCCAACGTGATTACGGTGGTCTCCGAAGCGGGCGAGTCCGGACCCATCAGCCCCGCAGGCATCAACCTGCCCAACGAGCAGGACATCCGCCAGACCCACGGCAGCAAGAGCGTGCTGCTGTTCAACGTCTCCGGGGCATTTGCCGCAGCCACGGGGGAAAAGGCCGCCGAGGAATTTTCCTCCACGGAAGAGGAGAAGCAGCGCGCGCGGAAGTTTCGCCAGCGCTCGCGCAACCTGCTGGTGGCCATGCACGAGGTGATCGGGCACGGCTCGGGCAAAGTGAGCGAGAAGCTCACCGCCGACCCACGAGCGTATCTGAAGGAGTACTACTCGACGCTCGAGGAGGCCCGCGCCGACCTTGTGGCGCTGTGGAATTTTTCCGACCCCAAGCTCGCCGAGCTGGGCGTCACCGACCAGGAAGAAGTGATGAAGGCCGGCTACGACAACTACGCGCGTATGGGGCTGACGCTGCTCTACCGCTATCCGGAGGGCGACCAGATCCAAGAGGACCACGACCGCGGCACACAGATGATCGTCCACTACTTGATGGACCGCTTCGGCTGCATCGAAGCGGTGACGCAGAACGGCAAGGTCTACCTGCGCGTCAGCGACTACTCCAAAATGCGCCAGGGCGTGGGCGAACTGCTGGCCGAGCTGATGCGCATCAAGGGCGAAGGCGACTACGAGGCCATCAAACGGCTGGTGGGCAACTACGGCGTAAAACTCAACCCGGCGTGGCGCGACCAGGTGATCCAGCGAGCCGCGCGCGTCGGCCTGCCCACACGCACGGCGTACATCTCGCCGCTGGTCGAGCCGGTGAAAGACGCCGCAGGCAAAATCGTGGACGCGCGTATCCGGCACACGCTGGACTTCGCCGCAGTGATGCTCACCTACTCGCGCAAGAGCCTGGGCTACCTCTCCGCCCCATAGCCGCGCCCCCCGGGGATTCACGGCTTCGCAGGGGATGCGGCGCGCTGGATGACGGGCGCGACCTCGAGGGTGTCGCGGGGAATCCATCCGACACGGGCGCGCACGCGCTGCCAGCCCGCCGCGGTAGGCACGCCGACGCGCTCGAGCGGCGCGCGGTACACCTGCGCGCCCTGGAGTGGATCTGCATCGGGCTTGGCCAGCACACGCATCGGCCCGGGCCCTCCACCGGAGTTGCCCAGCTCGTAGGGCTCGGCCTCGAAGTGGAGGCGCGCGTACTCCTCGAAGTCTTCGGCGCGGACCCAGCCTTCCATCCAGTCCGCCGTGACCACCTCGAAGAAAGCGGTGTTGGCCCAGAGCACTTCATAGCTGCCGGCAGGCAATTGCCCGCCAGGCGGCGCGCCGGGACGATTGCTGACGGGCGTGGGCGCGGTCAACCGCACGGTGGGAACGATGCGCCAGCACGTCCAGCTCTCGCCGCTGCCTCCAGCGTCCTCGATGCGGCACATGCCTGCATCGGTGGCCACCAGCAGAGCGCCGCCGTGGCCTTCGAGTGCCGTGACGATGCTCCCCAGCAGCCGGCTGGGCCCGGGCAGGTGGCTGCGCACCTCGCCGCTGGCCGGATCGAAGCGCACGAGTCCCTTGGCGGGGAACACGGCGCCATCGCCCGGGCGCAGCGTCCCGAGCCAAAGCGCGCCGGCGAGCGAGACGATGTGGGTGAGGGAGGCAGTGGCCGACTCGGCGGGCTGAAAAATCTTCGCGTCGTTTGTTTTTGGGTCGAAGCGCAGGAGCGTTCCGATACCCAGCGCGCCCTCTGCGGCCGAGTAGCGGATGGCCAGCCAGAAATAAGCGCCGTCGTCGGCCACGCCCGCAACTTCAGGGTCGGCAATCTCCAAATCCTTGGCCAGCGCCTCGGCGGTGAGGCTGGGCGTCTCCTGCCGCAAGACCGCCAGCCAGGTGGCGGTCAATTGTTTGCTCTCCCACAGGCGCAGGCGCGCCAGCAGCTCGGCGCCGGTGCGGATTTCGAGGATGCCTTCGTCATCGGTGGAGGCTGCGGCAAAGCGATACTCCGCGCCCAGGCGCTCGCTGCGGTAGGCTTTGCGCGGGGCGATGGCCGCTGCGACCTGGTCATTCTTCTGCCGCGTCACTTGCCACTGGCCCTCCGCGCCGTCCAAGCGGTAAGTGAACTCCGCGGCGCGGAACACCGCGAAGCGCAGCTCCGCGCCCGCCCAGGCGCTTTCGATGAGCCGCGCCGGGTGGGAGAGCAGCGCGCGGGAGATCTCCGCGGCGTCAACGAGGGGCTGCTGCGTCCGGGCAGGCGGAGCGGAAAAGCCAAGCAGGCCAAGCAAGCCAAGCGAGCACAGGAAAAGACGAACGAAGCGCCAATCGGCGGCAAGCATCGCGCGGGGCTAGAGCAGGAGCGGGCCAAGCGGGACGCGCTGCGAAGCGACAAACAGCTCGCCGCGGAACGCGGCCTCGGCCGGGCGGCGCCCCAGGGCTTCCTCGGCGCAGATGCGCGCAACGTCGGGATTGTTGTTGTTCTCCGACAGGTGCGCCAGCACCAGAATGCGCGCCGCGGCGTCGAAGCCCTCGGGGTCGGCGAGGAATTCACTCACCGAATGGTTGGAGAGGTGCCCGGTGCGGCTCATCACGCGTTGCTTGACGTGCCACGGGTAGGGCCCCACCTTGAGCATCTCCAAATCGTGATTCGATTCCAGAATGAGGCAATCGGAATCGCGCAGATGGTGCTTCACCAGCGCGGGCAGGTAGCCCAGTTCGGTGACCAGCGAAACCTTGGCGCCGTTGGCGCAGAAGGTGAAGGCCAGCGGGTCGGCAGCGTCGTGCGGCACGGCGAACGCCGCCACTTCGATATCGCCGACGGTAAAGCGCTGCCCGGCGCGGATGTACTCGACGCGGTTGATTTTCTTGCCCGAGTCCTCCGGCAGCACGCGCTGCGCTTCGCGGTGGGTCGGCTCGGTCAGATAGACGGTCGCGCGCCACTGGCGCAGCACTTGCGGCAGCCCGCCGATGTGGTCGGTGTGTTCGTGGGAGATGAGGATGCCGTCCAGCCGCTCGGGCCGCGCTCCCATGGCCGCCAGGCGGCGCAGCGTTTCTTTGCGTCCCAGGCCAGCGTCAATCAGCAGGCGCGTCCGCTGGGTCTCGAGCAACGTGCAGTTGCCCGAGCTGCCCGACGCCAGAATGGACACGCGCAAGGCGATGTGCTCCCCTCCGGCCCGGCAGCGGCTGCCGCACGGGTTTGCCCCCGGCCTCGCCGCAAGCGAGTTGCGAGGATGATGGCAAACTGCGGCCGTCCCGTCAACCGGGCGGCGGGCAATGGTTCAGTTTCCGGGAAGTCAACTACACGACCAAGTGGCGTAGAATTTGTAAACACTGGGGCGTTACAGGGGATCTGTCCGGCATTTCCGGTGACAGGCGGTATCTCGCAAACACCCAAGGAGCGCAAACCGCTCGGCGGGAGTGGCGAGGCGCTGAGTTTTTTACACAAACAGGTTGCCGTTCCCATTCCTAAGAGACTATCTTGACATTACCGCTAAACGGCGCTTGAATCGCGTCCTACTTTCCCACAGGGCCAGAACCTTTTGGAGTCAGGCGTGACCATGGGCACCTCGTGCCATACTTTCCGGCATTCATTCGCAGCTCATTTGCTCGAAGGCGGTTGCGATATCCGAACGGTCCAGGAACTCCTGGGCCATAGCGACGTAAAGACCACGATGATATACGCCGATGTCCTCAACCGTGGACCGGCTGGCGTTCGCAGCCCCGTCGACGGACTCTCAGACCATCGTGGAGGGTTTCATGCCGATCCGTATAAAACGCCAAGATAAATCATGCCACGGGGCGCAAGTGACCGAGGCAGAAAGGATTATTGACGCCCTATCAGATAAATCAACGGCGTGTTAGAGGGCCACGAAGACGAAACTCCGCATCTTATGCGGATCAATCTAATCATTGTTAGACGACGTAGGGGACATAGTTCGACGAAAGGGTGACACAAATTGATCGGCGATTCTCTTGTAGAACCCTATCTCCTCGGTCTCAATCTGTCCCTCATTGCGTGGGGGAGAATGGCGGGGCTACCCTCCAGTCATCTTGAGCGCTCTGCGCAACAGGCCAGGATGTTCCTCACTATCCTTGGGGTGCCGGAGGATGCTCTCAACCGCCTAGAACAGCTCGTGGAGACTGCACCCGGAAAGCCGCGGACGCTTAGCGGTTCCTTGGTTCTTGACGAACTCACCTCGTTTTGGACCAAGATGATGGCCTGCATTAATCCGCATCTCTCCGGCGATCAGATGGCGGCGACTCGCCTTGGCTTCAACAACCAGGTAGCGCTCGCGCTTTGCAAAGTGGCAATCGATTCTCCGCAGGAGATGAAATCACCGTTGCAGCAAATACTCGAAGATCTCGTGGCTGATGCGAGGGTCCTCGGCTTCAGGCAATCGGAGGTTGACGAGATCGTCAGCCGGGCGACAAGGGCCGCCGTCGCGCGGGACTTCGTGGTGTTGCATTCGCAGATCAAAGGGCTGAACGACGAGGCTCCGCCCGACCTCAGGAGCCGCAAACTGTCAGATGCCGTCTTTGAGCCGAAGGCGGGCACCAGCCTATCGCCGGGAAGCCTCCTGGCTGTGATCCCCGACAATTATGAGAAACCTCAGTGGGGGGGCTGGTCTCCTGTTTTTAGCACTAGAGGAATACAGGTGGCTTACAGGGCTATTGAAGACGGCGAGATGTTTGTCGTCGTTGGAGATCTTCGTGGACCTGGTTTCGGCTCAGTGGGCGAATACCTTGCACTCAGCCCGGATGGGCAAACGGTGGCCTACGTAGCCGAAACGTTCCTTGGTGAGACTTTTCTGATTCATGGGAACGACAAGTTCGGGCCACCTGATTATGACTCGATTGGACAGCCGACTTTCAGCAGGCAAGAGGGGCGGTTCGCATTCGTCGCCGGGCGAAACAAGGAGAAGTTTGTTGTTATCGATGGCGAAAGCGGTCCTGCTTTCGAGAGTGTCGGGATGCTAACGTTCAGCGATGACGGCCGGCAACTCGCATATCGCGCTAAAAAGGGTTCGAAGGAGTTCATAGTGCTTAACGGCCAGCAAGGTCCGGAATTCGATGGTGTAGGATTCCCAACCTTCAGTCCCGACGGATCGAAGGTCGCATACAGAGCCCTTTCCGGTGAGCGATACTTCATCGTCCTAGACGGAAAGCCGGTCAAAGAGGTCCCGGCAGAAAAGCAAGACGAACAACTTCTTGTTACCATGGGAGATCCCGTCTTCACTGCAAACGGAAGTAAGGTGGCATTTGCGGTGTATAGCGGGGGCAAATGGAGGGTTTTGGTTGGCGACGACGAGGGAGAAGAGTACGACTGGATCGCCTGTGTCACTGGTGCACTAACCGATCATATTGCCTACGTCGGCAGCAAGGGCAACAAGCTCTTTCTCGTGCGAGACAGCCTGCAGAGCCGAGAGATATATCCAGGGCTAAGCGAGATGATCTTTAGCCCGGATGGCCAGACGTTAGGCATCGTGGAGGGGAGTGTTTTGGCGGGGAAATGGCATATTGTAGTCAATGGCACGACTGGGCCGGCATTCGAACATATCGAGCAACTGACTTTTAGCCGAGATGGTAAAACAATCGGATATGCGGTTCGCGACGGAAGAGAGTTCTGGTGGAAAACCCTCAAGGTAGAATGAAAGTAGACGCTGTTGGTGCATTGTTGCACGTCGCCTAACATCGCTCTGGAGCCGACGGCGGCAACAGACAACTACTGCAAGGCTTGCGAACATGCGCCGCGGCTCAGCGCGGACGTTCGGCGTCCTTCCTGAGTCGCCGGGAGAGTTCAGTATGGACAAATCTTCTGAGGCCGTAACCAATCTTGTTGATGATCGCAAGCACCATGCTGCTCTCGCCATGATTCAAGAGCGTGTGAAAGGTGGCGTCAGAATCGACGACATTCGTGACACCCGCTACACCGGTAATCCACCAATTTGGGTTCGGATGCTGGACGACGGACACATTGACGCCGTGCGATTTGCCATTCTTTCAGGCGCCGACGTGAACGCGCGAAGCTGCATCGGCAAGACCGCGCTGAGCTTGGCTGCCGAGAACGGTCTTCAGGAGATCGTGGACCTTCTGATCGGGCACGGCGCGGACCCGAATGCGTCCTGCGGGGAGCGCGACGATCCGCTCTCCGCTGCGGCGAAGAAGGGCCACCTCGGAATTGTGGAGTCTTTGTTGGCTGCTGGGGCCGACGTCCACAGGACAAACGAGTACGGGCATACCACATTGATGGCAGCGGCAATCTCCGGCGACGAGGCGATCATGAGAAAGCTCGTCTCAGCCGGGGCAAGCGCGACGGCGCAAGACAAGTTCGGGCGAACAGCCATGTACTACGCCGTGGCCAACAAGAGAACGGCGGCCATAGACTATCTGACGACGCTCGGAGCCGGCGCTGCACGACCTGAGAAGTTGCAGGCTATTGTCTCCTTCTCACGTCGCCCTATGAGCAAGTGGGACGCGTTCAATCTCCGCGACGAGATCGAGCGATCACAGAACGAGATGGGGCGCATGACCGACAGCGCTGTCTTCAGGGCGCAGAATATCGCGGCTGGTGATTCTCTCGACGACGAAGCCTACATTTATGCGCATCTGCGAGAGTGTTTAGCAGACCTTGGCGGTCACGAATTGATCTCACGTTGCTACGTCTACGATTTCCGGGCCACCAATGGCAACTACGGCAAGTACGTAGTTCTTCTAGACAGAGAACCGACAAGTGGGCCACAAGATGCGGCGCCATCCGGAAGTCCGATTAATGCAACTGATTTCGGATCCTCTAAGTCAACGGCAAATGTCAAGACGGCTGCACAAACCGGCGAGGCCCCACAGCGAAATCCTGCCGGCTCAAGAGATGCGCCCGCTCAGACGAGTTCGCAGTCTGAGAAACAACGGCGCTGGTGGCAATTGTGGAAATAGGACGCCTAACCACACGCTGGAGCCGACGGCGCGCATAAAGCGCTCGCGCCGCGGCTCAGCGTGGGCGTTGGGCCGACGACGTGTGAGCTGGCAAGCGAAGCTCAAGGCCGGCATTGTGGAGGAGGATCGACATGTCGGTACCTGGAGTCTGCGCACATGGAACCGCCAGTGCACACACAGGGACGTTTGAAAAGCAAGAGACGTACCAGTGGTACGTTGGCGGGACCTCCCAGAGGAAGCATTACTATGCGCGGGAGGTTCACGTCACGGCTGTCGTGTGTCCCCTGTGCATCTCTGAAAACAGACGGAAGGATATTAGGACCGTCATCATTTGCGCGGGGGTGAGCCTTCTGCTTCCTGTCGTCGCGGTGCTGCTCTACCTGGCTTTGGGCCTGGGTAGTGACAGCCAACAGTTCGTGCTAGTCACCATTCCGCTTGGCATCATTGGCTTTGCGGCAACAGCCGTCATGGCGATAGTGAGATTCGGCAGGGGCCAGAAGGGTCGAGTGAACGACATCCTGAGGCGACAGATCGGTCTGCGGCAAAAGAATGGCCTATGTGAGGTGTGTGGGTGCGCGCCGTCGATGCAAATCGTGCTGTCCCCTAGACAGGAGGATGTCGACCAAACGGAATTGACACAACTGGGCGCGTCCGCGGCCGTCAACCTGTCACCGCGCGTAGTGGGGTACCGGTGTGCTCAGCACACGGCATTTGTCCCGTCGCCGTTCTCGCTTCAACCTCTTGCGCGGTAATAGGGTGCTTGGCACAGGACACAGCTTGGCGGCTTGGCGAGCCGCTTCAGTCGGACAGTGGGGCTGCGGCCCAACAAAGATTTGCAGCCGACGGCGGCGAGCGCCGTCATGCGCCGCCGCGGCTGAAACGCGGGCGTTAGGCGGACGCCGAAGGACGCCCGCCGATGAGCCAACCACGCGCGGAGAAGATACATGCGGCTAAAGAAGACGTGTGGTGATCGGCAACTGCGGCCGTGGAATGGCGATACAATGGACGGCTGCGGCAGGACTGCGTGGTTCTGGGCGGATGGGTGGGAGTGGGAAAAGTGGATGGGTTCCCGCCACCTCCATTGTCCGCAGTGCATTGCGAAGCACAGGTCAAGCGAGGAGGAAGTCAACCGTGCCGCGGAAGCCGAGGAACAGAAGCTGCGCGCACGTCTCGAGACGGAGGAAGGATCTCGGGACTACCTCACACGTGCTCACCGGAGCCCGTATTTCGGCTTTCGAAACGATGACGTCGAGACGGCGGACTTCGAGCGCCTGGGAATCGCGCTTGGCGTATCTTTCAGACTGCTCAGGCAGGGCAACTTCCCGTTCAAAGAAGCCATTCTCAAGGTCTACCTGGAAGCGATCCAGCACTCAAAGATTAGGGCGGCCGACGTCTACGACGTCTATGGCTCCTTGCGGTCGAGGCTCCGCGCGCGCGACGCTGCCTGGACGCGCGTTCAGCAAACAATCGAGGACCACCTGAGGGCTTTGCCTCCTGACTTGGTCCGGTCATTGCGCGAGCGCCTTAAGGACATCATCAGCTCGGACTATGCTATCGAAACTGAAAACTATTACATCTGCTTGCGAAACGAAGCGATGGAACAGGCGGACACGTTTCTCCTTTCAGTTGCTCCAAAGAACGCGTAGAGGCTTAGCGGTGTGACGGGTCAATCGCGGATCCTCCGTGAGGAGGTTTCTTCCATGTCTGTCCGAAGGAGAAAGCACGTCAACGCTCGAGCACACGCCGCCCAACAATGGTTTGCACCGGTCGCGCCGGAACCGCTGTGCTACGTCCGACCGCTCGTGTATCGGTGCTTCGTCCGACAGGCGGCGCGGCGCGCCGGTGAAACCCAGCCGTTATGCCGTCGGAGGAGCCGACCATAGACCGTCGGGCGGTTCAAGAGGAGGAACGATGCACAAAACATGCGTGCTGACTCTGCTCCATCCTCGGATGGTGGCTCTCGCAGCAGTGGCGCTGTTGGCCGTCGCTTGTAATCCGTCGATTCGTGACGTTGCAGTCTATCACTACCTGTCGACCCATGGTAAGCCAGGCCAGTCTTCTCATGACGTGCGGGTCGCGGAGGGCCCTGGACACGAAGCGCGCCTCTTCACCACCGGCGCAGGCAGCAAGTACTGCGTCTGGACGAAGGCAATAGGCTCCGCTTGCTACTCGAACTGTGAGAACTGCCGCAGCGCGTATGGCGGTGCAACACCTGACGTCTTCGATCTGTTTCTAGGAGTCGGCTCAACGAACATAACCGTCGAGGTCGATCCTGCGATCGGCCACACGACCCTGATTCGGCTACAGTTCAATGATTCCTGCACCATCCGAAAGATCTGGGACGATGGGACAGTAGAACTCGATCGGATCGGCATCAAGGCCACTGATGCGGCGGGAAAGAACTGGGTCTCTCGGAAGGTGAGCACTGGCATTGGGACCGCTATCGTTATGTCCGCACCGTAGTCGGGGGACAGCTACAACCCAATGGCCACCGTAGACAGATGGCTGGCCGCTAACAAGGCGATGGAGACAGACGCCCAAAGACGGCGCGGCTCATCGCCAAGCCGTTAGCTCCTGAGCGATCGCCGCCAAGAAGGGCTATTCCCGACAACTGTCGGCGGCGATGGTGTCACCGCTGAACTCGCCTATCAAATTGTCGGGGACCGCCGCCGAAGCAAGTCTCTGAAACTTACAGGATTTGCCTCACCTTTGGCGGATCGATCCTGCCTTGTCGGCTAGGGTTTACGAATGCCTCCCCCGCACGAGGCTCGCCACGCACTTGGCCGTATAACGGGCTAACCGGAAACTGACCCCTTACCCAGGCGGGTTAGCTCACCCCGGCGCTGCGCAGAACAGCTTCGACGTCTTCCATCAGGTGATTGACCAGCTCCTGGATCTGCTCTTCGGTCTGCGTCCCGGCGGAATCCTTCACCTGCTTGCGGATGTCCGCGAGCAAGGTGTCGCGGGTATGAGGCTTGGGCGCATTGCGTGTGGCGTAGGTCCAGATGGCCCGCTGGGTCACAGCGAGCTTGTACTGATAGGGCGGCATGTCGGTGTGGAACTTGCCTTCGCTCGCCAGTCGGTCGCCCGCTTGAATGATGCGCAGGAAAGGAGCATAGGCCGTGGGATTCTCATCCACCTGATATTTCACCCCCGGCGGCGAAGCCTGCGCCGCGAGCGATAGCGGCAGAGCGGCAGCCGGATCCAGCATGGCGACGAGCACGGCTTCTGTTTCCAGCGCACCGAGCTGCGTGGCCGGCGGAGGCTGCTTGCCGTAGTCGAGGCAGTACCCCTGCAACGGAGCTTGAGCGCTCTGGTTCGGCGCCACGGTGACGGTTTGACCATCGGCAATGACGATGCCCTGGTGGTCAGGGTCGCCGGGTCGGAAGACGGTCCCCGCCGGCACCTCGACCACAATCGTCTCGCCGGTGGTGTTGTGGACAATGATTTCAAAAACTCTGCCGGCGGTCACACCAAGGCCGACCAGAACGTAGGTAAAGCCGGTGGGCCGACTGACAGTTCTCGGTCTGGTTTGTGTGCCTGTGCACACCGGGCACTGGGCACAGGCCACCGCCGCCGCCCGCGAACAGGCCAGGGCATAAGCGTGTGACCAGGCTTCGGCCCAGTCGTAGGCCCATCGCTCGGTCCAGGCGTTGACCCAGTTGCTGGTCCAGTCATAGACGTACTGGCGGACAAAATCCTGCGCCCTGCTGAAGTCCCGCTGGAACGCTCTCGCCGAGTCCCAGGCAACGTCCCAAGCGGTGTCCCAGGCCTTCTTGGTGGCGCTGGCCTGCGCCTTGGCCAAGAGTTTCCAGATCGTAGCGATGGGGGGCTGCGGAGCGCCCGGGGTTTTCCACCAGTGGACGATCTGCGCGAGCTGACCTTCGTTTGCCAGTCTGATCCGCCAGACCGCCGCAAACGCGCTGGCCCCGGCGTTCGAATGGGCGTCGGAGAAGGCCAGAGCGAATGCCTGAGCGTTTGCGCTGGAGATGGCCGTGGCCCAAGCGGTGGCCAGAGCTTGCGCCATGGCCTCGGCCGACGCCGCGGCATAGGCGGAGCTGTAAGCGCTCGCGCCTGCCGAGGCCCACGCCGAAGCGAAGGCCATTGCGGACGCCCGGGCGCATGCGCTGGCCGCTGCAAGGGCGCAGTTGCCGGAAACCGCGGCCAGGGCCGAGCTCTCCGCCGATGCGGACGCCGAGGTCATGGCCTCCGCGCCCGCACTGGCCCACGCCGCCGCGCCTGCGTTGGTCCACACCTCCGTCCAAACCGACGCCCGCACGTCCGCCCAAGCGGTGGTCAACGCCCAAGCCAGGGCCCACGCGCTTGCGCTCGCATCCGCGAAGGCGCTGGCATTGGCGAAAGCCTGCGCCGAAGCCTTGGCCCGGGCGCGCGCGCACAGCCACGGGTAGTGCAGGAACCATTCCTGGGCCCAGGCATCTGCAAAGGCTGCCGCATATTTGTCCGCCCAGGCTTTGGCTGCTCCCCCCGGCGAGCCCGCCGTCTGCCAGGACTTTCCCCAGGCCTCCTTGCCGGTTCGGGTGGCGAGCTCAAACCAGTTGATGTGGCAGCAATCGCCGCGCGGCCCAGGCTTCAGCATGGCTCCCTGCGCCGACCAAACCGCGAGCCATGCCTGCATCCAGGCCTGCGCCCAGCGGGTGGCCGCGGCGTCGGGCGGAGCACCGGAAGCGAGCTTGGCCTGCGCCTGCGCGGCCCGGTCGGCCAGGGCGCTGGCTTCGTCCCAGAGCTGCTTGCAGGAGGGCGGAGGGCCGCCGGGCATCTGCGCGTGGGCGGTTCCCGCGCCGGCCAGAGCCAGAATACCGAGCCCGCAGAACAGAGCGAAACCGAACCGGAGCGAGCCGCTGCGCCGCGCAACACGATTCATCGCCGACCTCCTTGGACAAAGGATGGGATTCGCAGGGCCCTTAGCGTTGCGACGGCTTCTGCTCCGGGGCGATGTATCTCCACCGCAGCGTTGGGCTCCCGTCCGTGAAAATCTTCAGCTCAGGATGTACCGCCGACCAGTTCGCCAGGCCCGGCAGAACGGTCAGGAAGATGTGCAGGTTCTGGTGGTCCTCCCTGCATCCAGGCTCCTTCTTGCAGGTGAGGCAATTCACGCGCACGAGCGCTTCGAACTGGCCCGGCTTCATATTGCGCGTGTCGAATTCGACCGGGACGCGGTGATGGTTGCCCGGGCTGACCTCGAAGGTCGGCTCGCCGAGCACGCGCATGAAAGGCAGGCTGGTGGGTTGCACCTGAAAGCGATGTGTCCGATGGCAGGTTGCATTGGTGGCATCAATCGCGCTCGGCGCCACGGTATTGGCGCGCAACTGCACTCGCCACTCGAATTCCTGCGCGCGGGCGCGAGGCACCACCACAAGCAGGCTCGCCGCCAGGACGAGCCCTACGGCCTTCCGCTTGGTTTTCATGCTCAGTTCCCTCATGAATGAGGAATTTACGGGCATGCTACGTCGGGCGGGGCCGGAAGTCAATCGCGCCGATGTCACTGGTGCGATGGTCTTGCCGCGCTAGTCGTGAACGGTCCGCCCGGTCAGCAAGCAAGCTGTTGGCGACGCAGGCGGAAGCCGTCGAGATTGCCCAGCACTGTGGCGCGGCGCTCGAGTAGCTATGGATCCATGTCTTTGTCTTTTTCTTTGAAGCGGCGTGAGCGCTCCGAGTCCTTCGGCCGTTCGACCTGCTTGCAACTGATGTTGTCGATGCCTGTAAGATCCCCCACGACGAGCGAAGTTGTGTCGCAGAAAATGGAGGCTCCGCCATTCCCGGCGATGGTGATGGGCGGTATGGTGGGGTCGGTGATGAAGTCTCCGATGGAAATGCGCCGGATGCGGACGCCGTCGCCGGAGTTGTTGGTGATCGTGGCGCTGAAGATGGCCAAATCGACGCTCTGCTCCACCGAAATGCCCGGGCCGGTGTTGTTGGTGATTTGGGTGCCGTCTAGCCGCACGGTGGAGTTACGACTGACAAAAATGCCGCCGCATAGCGGATCGGTGGTGCAGCCATTGTATCGGATCTTGCTGGGGCCTGCGCGGAGTACGCTCTGGGTCCCAAGCAGAATTCCAGCGAAGGCGTTGTGCTCGATGGTGGTGAAGAAAGTCGCGTTGCCACCGAAAGCCACCCGGCTGAGCTGGAGCGCAAACACGCCGACCTCGCCATTGTTGGCAATCTGATTCTGCCTCTGGAACTGCACGGAGGAGCGGTCCTGCACGAAGACGCCTTCAAACAGGTTGTTCACGATGGTTGAGTTCCGGATGATGGCGGCGGAGTTCCTGGTGACGTCCACACCATCGCCGTTGCCCTGGATCGTGCTGTCTCTGATGAACACCTGGGAGCTGGAATCCGCGGCCACGCCACTGTCAACGTGGTTTTGGATGGTGCAGTTGCGGATGGTGGCTTGCGAATTATCGAATACCACGACGCCGCCGCCACCGCTGGATCCCACGCCGCCATTGATAATCAGGTTATGGAACCTGATGTCGCGGGAGTTGCTGACATCGAAGGCGTCGTTATCCACGAGCGCAACGACCGTCCCGCTACCCAGCGACGACGCCCCGATGATCAAGTGGGCGCGGTCACCGATGGAGACGGACTCGTTGCACGTGCCGGTGACAACGATCACGTCGCCGGAAGCGGAGGCGTTCACCGCAGCTTGGATGCTCGTAAATTGGCCCCCGGACGGACAGCCGACGGTGCGAGTGGTGGCCTGAGCGGAGCCCGCCAGGGAGAGGACGAGGAGCCCGAGCGAGAGGAGCCGCGCGCACGGTTTGGCGCGCATGCCGAGACACAGGAGTTCAGACATAGGTGACTCTCCTTTTTTTGGTCTGGGGACGAAGAGGGAAACCGCAACGGGAGGCTACTACGGACACGAGTCGGTGTCAAGCTAGCAGGCGAGCTGTTCGCGGGTGAGGCGAAAGCCGTCGAGATTGCCGAGCACGGTGACGCCGATCTGTTCCGGGCGGAAACAGTCCTGCGCGACCTGCTGGACTTGTTCGCGGGTGACGCCTTCGATCGCGGCGAGCAGCTCGTCGAGGGTGAAGAAACGGCCGAAGTACATCTCCTGCCGGGCGAGGTTGGACATGCGGGCGCTGGTGGACTCGAGAGAAAGCATGAGCGAGCCCTTCAAGTGGTCCTTGGCGCGGCGCAGCTCTTCCTCGCTGACCGGCTGCTCCTTCAGGTTGCGGAATTCGTCGGTGACCGAGCGCACCACTTTCTCCGCGGTCTCCCGCGCCGTGCCCGCGTAGATGGAGAGCAGGCCGGCGTCGCGGTAGGGACTCAACTCGCTGAACACGGCGTAGGCCAGCCCCTGCTTCTCGCGGATATTCTGGAACAGGCGCGAAGACATCCCCCCGCCCAGGAGATTATTGAGCACCGCGGCGGCGTAGCGCCGCTCGTCGGCCATGGGGTAGGACGGCACGCCCAGGCAGATGTGCACCTGTTCGAGTTCGCGCTTGATGCGCGTGGTGATGCGCGGGTGCGGGCGCGGCGGAGTCTCGGTGAAGCCGTCGGTGACGGGCTCGAGCGCCTGGAACTCCCGCGCCACAAGTTCCCGCACGCGCGCGTGCTCGAGGTGGCCCGCCGCGGTGATCACGGCATTATTGGGCGCGAACCACGGCCGGAAGCAGGCCACGAGCGAGTCGCGGGTGAACCCCTGCACCGTTTCGCGCGTGCCGAGGATGGGCTTGCCGAGCGGGTGGCCGCGCCAGAAATTCTGCGAGAAGATTTCGTGCACCAGGTAGTCGGGATTGTCCTGGTCCATCTTGATCTCTTCGAGCACCACCTGTTTTTCCTTGGCGATGTCCTCCTCGGCGAAGCGCGGGCGCAGGACCATGTCCGCGAGCAGGTCGAAGGCGATGGGCAGGTGTTCGTCGAGCACCTTGGCGTTGAAGCAGATCATCTCCTTGGCGGTGAAGGCGTCGAGCATGCCGCCCACCGAGTCCATCGCGCGGGCAATCTCTTCCGCGGTGCGCCGCTCGGTGCCCTTGAACAGCATGTGCTCGAGGAAGTGCGAGATGCCGTTCAGCTCCGCCGGCTCGCGGCGCGACCCGGTGCGGATCCAGATGCCCACGGAGACCGAGCGGACGTGCGGCATGGCCTCGGTGATCAGCACCAGGCCGTTGGGCAGGGCTTCCTTCTGTATGGCCAGCGGTTCGTTGGGCATGTGGCTCTGTGCCAGCGGCAAATGAGTTTGGCATAGGCGATGCAGAAATGCCATCGGGTGAGGGTGACGCATGGGGAGCGGGCGCGGGGGGGCGCGCTGTTTGTTGAGAAAGCATGATTGGCCGTCGTTCGGAGCGCAGCGAGGAGTCTGTTTTTGTGGGCGTGCAAGAAAACAGCAGATTCCTCGTCGCCTCCGGCTCCTCGGAATGACCGGTGGGGCGTCAGCCAATCCTCTTCAGGGGCTGGAGCCCGCTTCCTTTCATTGGCGTTATGTCAGGGCTGACCCTTCGACTTCGCTCAGGGCAAGAGCCCTGACCCCCTAAAGGGAAATGCCAGACGGGGCGCTAGAGCAGCTTTTCCTCGGGGTTGAGTTTGCCGTACTCGCTGGTGTAGTGCAGCGGGGCGTCGAAATAAGTGCCGCGGTCGAGCGAATAGACCTCGCAGCTATCGAACGGCCGGGAGTAAACGTGGATGCTGACGGCGCGGGCGGCGAATTCGGACAGGTTGAGCACCTGATGAACGGGCTCGATGGGGTTGACCGCGGCGGGGTGCTCGGGGTCCATATCGAAGGCGTCGGTGGGCAGCAGCCGGCAGGTACCGTTCAGGGCGTCCTGGGTATCGACGCGAAAGTTTTGCACGCGCAGGCGGCCGATGGGCACCACCATCCAGCAGTTTTGCCCGCGGTGGTTGTGGATGCGGCTGGCCTGGCCGACGTCCCAGCAGATGGTCATGGCCTCGAACAGGTCGTTCTTGAAGATGAGGTTGCGGGTGTAATTGCCCTTGGAAAAAAACAGGTAGGGCTGGAGGGTCTCCGGCCAGACGGCGTGGGTGGAGATGAACTCCTGCACGCGCTGGAGAGTGAAGTCGCGCGCAGGGATGGCCTCCAGTCGCTCCATCCAGTCGCTGACCGGCAACATCGCAACCATGCCTTTCTCCGCTGGGGAAACGCCCAGGCGAAATTATAGCGCCGCAGGCGGCGCTGGCAACCGATTCGTTGCTGCGGCGGCACGCGCCGGCGCCGCCGGGGGGCGTGCTATGATGAGGAATCAGCCGAGCCGGTCCGCCCATGCCCGTCGAGTTGCTGGGAAAATCGCTGGAGGAGCTGCGCGCGCTGCTGGCCTCGCTGGGCGAGCCGGCCTACCGCGGCGCGCAGGTCTACCACGCGCTCTACGCCGAGCGCCGGTTTGACTTCGCGGCGATGACCAACCTGCCCGCGGCGCTCCGCGCGCGCCTGGGGGCCGAGGCGCGCATCACCCTGCCGCGCATGGTGAAGCGCTACGATTCCGCCGACGGCTCGGCGCGCTACCTGCTCGAGCTCGAAAGCGATGCGCCGCGCGCCACCGCCATCGAAGCGGTGTTCATGCCCGAGGCGAGCCGGCAGACGATCTGCATCTCCACCCAGGCGGGCTGCGCGGTGAATTGCCACTTCTGCCTGACGGCGCAGCTGGGGCTGATCCGCAACCTCACCGCGGGGGAAATCGTCGGGCAGGTGCTGGTGCCGCTCGAAGAGAACCGGGCAAAACTGCTGCCGCAGACCAACGTGGTGCTGATGGGCCAGGGCGAGCCGCTGCTGAATTTCGACGCGGGGATGCAGGCGATGAGGATTCTGCTGGACCCCGGCGGCCTGGGGCTTTCGCCGAAGCACGTGACGCTCTCGACCAGCGGCATCGTGCCGGGCATCGAGCGCCTGGCGCGGGAAAAGGTGCGGCCGAAGCTGGCGGTTTCGCTCAATGCCTCGACGGACGAGCAGCGCGACGCGATCATGCCCATCAACCGCAAATACCCGCTGGGGATGCTCCTGGAGGCCTGCCGGAGGTATCCGCTGCGGCCGTGGGAGCGGCTGACGTTTGAATACGTCCTGCTCGGCGGGGTGAACGATTCCGCGGAAGATGCACGGCGGGTGGTGCGGCTGGTCGGCAATCTGCGCGCTAAGGTGAACCTCATCCCGTGGAACCCGGGCGAGCTGCCTTACCGGCCGCCGCAGCCAGAGCGCGTGGAGGAATTTCGCCGCTTGCTGACGGAGAAGGGCGTTCTGGCGTTTGTGCGTCGCTCCCGCGGGCAGGACATCATGGCCGCCTGCGGGCAATTGGCCCTGCTGGAGTCTCCCGCCTAGAAGTCATCTCATAAATGCCTGAGCCTTTCGAGAGAGATTGGCTTCAGGGGCTAAAGCCCCAGTTTCTTGCGGGCTCGTGATGTCGCGGCTGAAGCCGCGACCCGCTAACAGTTTGTTGAAAAAGTATTAGTGGTGGTCATTCCGAGCGCAGCGAGGAATCTGCTTTTTGTGAGAATCCAAAAGAACAGCAGATTCCTCGTCGCCTCCGGCTCCTCGGAATGACGGGCGGGAGGGTTTCTCAACAAGCTGCTAAAGGGAAATGCCAGGAACTTACGGGACGGGACACTAGCTCAACTTTGCGTTTCGCCCGGACCTTGCCGCAGCCGATGCCGCTTCAGCGCAGCGGCTCAGCGCGGTAAAGCATGCGCGTATGCCGGATGGTGGCCAGAATCACGACTGCCAGCATACCCGCGATAGCCACGGCGCCGCCCACGTCGAACAGACGATACTCCCGGCCGAAGAACAGGAACCACGGGCCAAACAAGTACAGCGCGAGGTTGCCGATGGCCAGCACAACCCGCAGCTCGGTGGGTCCGAAGAGCCAGAAGGAAAGGTGAAATGTCCCGAGGGTATAGGTGGCGAGATAGACCTCGATGGAAAGCATGTAAAAGGCGATGAGCAAGCCTGCGGCGATGGCCGGGTTCAGGTAACCCGAAAGAGCCATCCCCGCGGTCAGAAACAGCGTACTGAAGGTATCGGTGACGTGATCCACGTAGAAGCCGTAGCGAGGCCGCTGGAGGTTGCGCACACGCGCGAGCGTGCCGTCGAGGCTGTCGCCGAACCAGTTCACGGCCAGGAAGAAGATCACCAGCAGCAGCCCCAGCCGGTCCGACCGCGCGTACCAGTAGGAAAGCCCCGCGCAAAACATGCCCAGCACGCCCAGAGCGGTCAGATGGTCGGAAGTGACCCACTGCGGCATGCGCTGGGCGAGCCAGACCAGGCAGGGCTTCTCGAATTTGGCGAGAATGCTGAGCTGAGCGCGTTCCGCTTGCTGAAAACCATGATTTTGCATGGCGGCCTCGCTCGATGCGGTTCGTCAGGGAGTGCGCCGAGCTTATGCGCGCGCGCCGGAGAAGGCAAGGGGCCGGCGGCTCAGGCAGGCTGCAGGCCGATCACTTCGCGCGCACACCGATGACGGCCATCAGCCGGCCGGTGCGTTCACGCTCTTTGCGGTAGCTGAACAGCAGGTCGGTGCGGCAGGAGGTACACAGCTCGCTCGCGATGACGTTGGAGGCGCGCACGCCGGCGTCGAGCAATTGCCAGCGGTTTGCGGCCACCAGGTCGAGCCGCACGCGCGGAGGCGGAGGGTCGTGGCCCGGCGGGGTCATGTGCAGCCACTTGAGCGGATTCGGCTCCTCGCCGGCAACGAGCTGGTCAAAAGGCCCGTCGAACCATTCGCGCGCAGAGGCAAAGTTACCCGCGTAGGCCTGCGTCACTTCCGCGCCGACCTCGTAGCAGCAGCGGCCAATGGCCGGGCCGAGCACGGCCACAACGTCTTGCGGGCGCGTGCCGAAGGCCATCTGCATCCGGCCGAGCGTCTTTGCGGCAATGCGCTTGAGCGTGCCGCGCCAACCGGCGTGAGCCGCGGCCACGGCGCGCCGGCGCACGTCGGCGAGAAGAATCGGCACGCAGTCGGCCGTTTGCACGCCGAGCAGCAGTCCCGGCGCCTGCGCGATGGCGGCGTCGCCACGGAGGGCGCTTTCCGGCGGCGCCTCGAGCAGGTGCACAACGTCGGAGTGGATCTGCCGCAGCGTGGCGAGTTGCATGCGCCCGGCGCGCAGCGCCTCGAGCAGCTTGGCCCGGTTGGCCAGCACGTTTTCGCGGGCGTCCCAGGCGGTGAATCCCAGGTTGAGCGCGCGCACGGCGTCGAGCGGGCTCGCGCCGCCGACGCGGGTGGAGAAACCGTGCACCAACCAGGGGAGATTGCGGAGCGCGGCGGCCTGGAGGATTTGCAGTCCGCCCGAGCGCGGCGTGACCCAGGCGTTATCGCGCGCGCGCACGGCGCCTCGCCGGGGCGGCCCGCGTCGGGTGCGAGTTGGCTCGATGCCCTTCATCGGTCGATGCGCACGAGCGCCCGCCGCGGCGGGCTGCGCCGGTACACAAGTCACCGGGAGAGGATTTTACAGGTATAATTTCGCCGCGGCGCGGTGATTTCCGCCGGCCGGGTCGAGGCTGCGGCCCAGCAAGCCGCAAGGGAGTCCACTCGGCCCGGGCCAGTGCGAGCGCCGCTGGGGCGGCCGAGGGGTTTACCGGCAGCACTGCCGAGGGTGGCGTGATCGTCGGATTGGGTGTGGACATAGCCGAGGTGCACCGCGTCGAGGCCGCCATCCGCCGGCACGGCCGGGCGTTTCTCCAACGCGTATTTACGGCGGCGGAGATCGCCTACTGCGAGCGCCACCGCAACAAATACGAGCGCTTTGCCGGGCGCTTTGCGGCGAAGGAAGCGGCGATGAAGGCGCTGGGGACGGGCTGGCGGCGCGGGGTGCGCTGGGTGGATATCGAGGTGGTGCGGGCGCCGGGCGGCAAGCCGGGACTCGAACTCCGCGGGCGCGCGCTGGAATTTGCGCACCGCCTGGAAGTGAAAAACATCGTTCTCTCCATCACCCACAGCAGCGAGACCGCACTGGCACAAGTCATCTTCGAAGGCTGAAAGTGGCCTGCGGCGATTGGCAGCTTGTTGAAAAACCTTCCCGCCTGTCATTCCGAGAAAAAGCAGATTCTTCGCTGCGCTCAGAATGACAAGTTGCCCGGGCGTGATTCCGAGAAAAGCAGATTCCTCGGGCCGATCCAGAGCATCGGCCCTCGGAATGACAATTCGCCGGCCAAAATCCCCACCTCTTCCCGACACAAACCGTCGGGACGCAAAGAACGCGAAAGAGGTGGGCTACAACGTAGTTCCCACCGCGTCATTGGGCAGACCCAAAGCGTGGTTACGCGACAGATTCTAGAACCGGAGCGGCTGGCCGAAGAGGTGCGGCTCGGCAGCAGTGATGCGGACGTCGAGCATCTGATTGGCCGGCCAGGAGCCCGCGACGCGCACTTCGAGGTAATTGCCCGCCAGCGCTCCGGTCCAAGGCCCTGAGGCCGCGGCCCCCGAACGATGCAGCGTGAGCACGCGCAGGGTGCGGCCGAGCTGTGCAGCGCGAAACGCCGCGGCCTTTTCCTCGCCGAGCGCGCGCAGCTCCCGGCTGCGCTGCTTGATCACGTGGGGCGGAACCTCGTTGCTCATCGCGGCCGCTTGCGTGCCGGGGCGCTTGGAAAACGCGAACACGTGCAGATAGGTCAGCGGCAACTGCCGGATGAGCGCCAGCGTCGCCTGGTGGTCGTCCCGGGTCTCGCCGGGGAAACCGGCGATCACATCGGCGCCGATGCCGGCATCGGGGAGCCACTCGCGAATCAGTTCCACGCGCCGGGCGTAGTGCGCCGCGCGGTACCAGCGATGCATCGCCGCCAGGATACGGTCGGAGCCGGATTGCAGCGGGATGTGGAAGTGCGGCGCGATGCGGCCGGAGGAAGCCACCAGCGCAATCCAGTCCTGCGTGACGTCCATCGGCTCGATGGAGCTGATCCGCAACCGCTCGAGCCGCGTCGCGTCGAGGATGCGTCGCACCAGCTCGCCGAATTCAACCCGAGGAAGGAGGTCGCGGCCGTAGCTGCCGAGGTTGATGCCGCTGAGGATGACTTCGCGGTAGCCCGCGCCGGCCAGCCGACGAATTTCCTCGAGCACCTGCGCCGGAGGCAGGCTGCGGCTGCGCCCGCGCACGTACGGGATCACGCAGTAGGCGCAGCGGTGGTTGCAGCCGTCCTGGATCTTCAGCACCGGGCGCGTGTGACCGGCCTCGCCGCCCTCGACGGGCGCCAGCAGCACGGCGGTCTGCTCGAAGATGTCGCCGGTCAAAACCTTGGCGGGGGCGCGTGCGAGCGACATCGGCTCGGGCGCGAGGCGCTCGAGCGGGACAAACGCCGGCGGCGCAGTTTGCGGCGCCGCGTCGGTTGCACCGCTTGACTCCGCGGCGCGCGCTTCGGTCATCTCTTGAACCAGGCGCGGAATTTCCGGCTGGTGGGAATTGCCCACCACCCAGGCGACGCCGTCAAGCTCGGCCAGTTCTTCCGGAGCGCGCTGGGCGTAGCAGCCGGTGACCACGATGCGCGCGGCCGGGTGATGGCGATGGATGGCGCGAATGGCCTGGCGGGCCTGGGAATCCGCCGAGGCGGTCACCGTGCAGGTGTTAACCACGACCACATCGGCGCCCGCGGCGGCGCGCAGGGGCAAATAGCCGCGCGCGACGAGTTGCCGCTCGATGGCGGCGGCGTCGGCCTGCGTGGCACGGCAGCCGAAGTTGACGATGTGGAATGTAGCCATGCTTTCCGACGGGCGAAGCGCGAAAGACAAAACGCGGCGCGCCAAGAATCCGCGGCAAACAATTATACCCTCGCGGCGCCGCAACCGGCGCGCAGGCCGATTGTCTTTTATAGATTTTTAGCAGCAGGGTGTTGCCCGCCGCGCGCAGTTGCAGGAAGATGGCGCCTGGCCGGCGCCGACGGCGAGCGAGGGGAAGCATGTGGATCACAGTCGTTCTGCTGGGACTGGCGGTGGGACTGCTGGTGGGGTTGATGGGCGTGGGCGGCGGAGTGGTGCTGGTGCCGTCGCTGGTCTACCTGCTGGGGATGGACCAGCACCTGGCGCAAGGCACGTCGTTGTTCCTGCAACTCCCGCCCATCGGCCTGGGTGCGCTGAAGCTCTACTGGAAAGAAGGGAACGTGGACCTGCGCGCCGGCTTGACCTGCGCTGCGGGTCTGCTGTTCGGAGGGTACTTCGGCAGCCGCGTGGCTATCGGGCTGCCGTCGCACCACCTCCGCGGGCTGTTTGGCCTGTTCTTGATCCTGGCCGGAACGCTGCTGTGGAAGCGCGGCCGACTCGAGGAGAGAAACCATGCCGATGACTGAGGCCGCCGGGCGCCTCCCGGCAGTGTTCGGGGTCGCCAGCATCGTGGGCATCTGCGGCGGCCTGCTGGGCATCGGCGGAGGCGTGCTGCTGGTGCCGCTGCTGGCGCTGGCGTTCCACTACGAGCAGCACCGCGCCCAGGGCACCAGCCTCGTGGCGCTGGTGCTTCCCACCGGCTTGCTGGCCTTCCTCAACTACTGGCATGCGAGTGCGGTGGACTGGAAAGTCGGCTTGCTGCTGATGCCCGGCGTCTTCCTGGGCGGGATGCTGGGCAGCCGTTGGGCGCATGGCATACAGCCGCGCCACCTGCGGTGGGCGTTTGCCGTGGTGCTGATCCTGCTGGGTGGCTGGCAAGCCTTGTCCTCCTGGAGTCGATAGAAAATAAGCAAGTTAGCGCACGATGGGCAGTCAGCGCTGCCGACCATTGCCGGGCGGCTAAGAAAACGCTTGACAAGTGACTGGGGCTGGTGTGAACTCTGGCCAGTGGTCTGATAAGCGAACCACTTGGCCCAGTGGAGTGTGCCTGGTGGCGACGGTCAAAGCAGAATTCGAAGCCGTCCGCAAGTCCAAGCTCTACGAGCAAGTCGCCAAGCAAATTCACAACCTCATCATTGAAGGCCTGCTGAAGCCTGGGGACAAACTCCCTCCCGAGCGCATCCTGGCAGGGATGTTCCAGGTCAGCCGGAGCTCTGTGCGCGACGCCATTCGCGCCCTGGAACTGATGGGCCTGGTGGAACCGCGCCAGGGCGAGGGCACGGTGGTCCGCGACCCTTCGGCCGGCTCGGCGATGAATCCTCTGTTCACCGTGCTGGTGCGCAAGCGCGAGCAGGTGGGCGAGTTGCTCGAGGTGCGCAAGATGATCGAGCCGCCGCTGGCGGCGCGGGCGGCCACTCACGCCACGGCGGAGGAAATCGCCTACCTGGAAGACATCCTGCGACGGCAAGGGGAGAAGGTGGGCCGGGGCGAGCTGGCCATCGAGGAAGACTCCGAGTTCCATTACACCATCGCCACCGCCGCCAAGAACAGCGTGGTGCTGAGGGTGTTGGACGTTTTGATGGACCTGCTGCGGGAGAGCCGGGAGCGCGCGCTGCAAGTGGAGGGACGCCTGCAAAGATCCTTTGCCGGCCACCGGCGCATCCTGCGCGCCATCCAGCGGCACGACGCCGCGGCGGCCGAGGCGGCCATGCGCCGGCACGTGGAAGAGATCGAGAAGATCGTACTGAAGAAGCTGTAAACGACGGGAGGTCTGCAGATGGGCCGGCTATTCGCGGTGGAGATCGTTTACCGGGGCATCTTCCAGAAGACCCTGGCCAAGAACATCAGTCGCGCGATCGTACTGGCGGCGCACCAGGAAGGCAAGCCGGGCATCTCCTTCGGGCGTTACGGCGACAGCCCGGAGCGCAACGGGGTTCCGGCGAAAAACTTCGCCATCGTGGCCACCGACGAGCAAACGCTCGAAGAGGGCATGGCCAAGTACGAGCCCAAAGAAACGGACATCAGCATCGCCGTGGACGACACGCTGTGCAAGGGCGTGGAGTCCTGGGCGTGGTACGGGCTGCAGCCCATCAACCGGCTGCTGAAACCCGGCGGCACGTTGATCGTGACCTCGCGCGAGGAGCCCGAAGCGCTCATCGCGATGTGCCACCGCAAGGAGTATCCCTACCAGCTTGCCGTGGTGAAGGGCATTCCCAGCTTCTCCGGGCTGTGGGTGTACAAGGAAGACCACAGCGACGTGCGCATCCTCGGCGCCATCGCCAAGGTCCTGCCGGAACTGTTCAGCCTGGAATCGGTGCAGAAAGCCATCCGGGCGGAGTGGAAGGATGAGCTGAAGACCACCTCGGCGGCGCGTTCCTACGAGCGCACCACCACGGTCACCGTGCCTCCCACGCAGGGGAATCCCGAAGAGCCCTTCAAGTTTGAATTGCCCAAGTGGTCGGACATGCGCGAGGGCGTGACCATTCCCGCCATCCCCCGGGGCCAGGGCTTCGAGGACCCGGAGACGCAGAAGGTGGGCGGATTCCGGCCGGAGCGCAATCCCACGTTCAAGAAGTTCAGCACGCGCACGATGCGGCCGGTAGTGGACTTCGATACCTGCATCAAGTGCACGCTGTGCTGGCTACAATGCCCGGACTCCTGCTTCGACGTCACCCCGGACGGCCTGTACGACGCGAACATGGAAGCCTGCTGCGGGTGCGGGGTGTGCGAAGCGGTCTGCCCGGTGGAGAAATGCGTCACCATGGTCAACGAGACGCAGTTCCACGACAACGACAGCCAGTGGGAGATGTGGAAGCAGGGCAAGGAGGGCTACAAGAAATGGCTGCTGGAGAAAATCGAGCACAGCCCGGGCCCGCAACGCTCGCACGGCTTCCGTTACCGCGGGCAATATGAAGAGCAGGTGCCGGAAATGCTGAAGATCGCCAAGGAAGGCTAGGAAGAATCCAAGGAGAGAGATGCCATGGCGCAGGCGGTAGCAACCATCGAAGCACAGGCGGACAAGACCGCGCTGATCACCGGGAGCGAAGCCATCGCGGTGGCCTGCAAGCTGGCCGACGTGGATGTGATCACGGCCTACCCCATCCGTCCCTACGATACGGTGATGCAATACGTGGCCAAGCTGGTGGCCAACGGCGAGCTGGACTGCGAATACATCGTCGCGGAAAGCGAGCACTCGCAGTTCGAGATCGTGAAACACGCCTCGGCGGTGGGGGCGCGGGTGTTCTGCGGCAGCAGCGGTGTGGGTTGGATGTACGCATTCGAGGCGCTGACCGTGACCCCGAGCTTGCGTATCCCCATGGTGGCCATGGTCGGCAACCGGGCCCTGGACGATCCCGGGGCCTTCGGCGTGGAGCACAACGACGCGCTGGCGGTGCGCGACCTGGGCTGGCAGTTGGTGTGGGTGGACAACCCCCAGGAGGCGCTGGATACGGCGCTGATCGCCTATCGCGTGGCCGAAGACCGGCGCGTGTTCCTGCCCTGCGCCATCAGTTGCGACGGCGCTTTCCTGACCCACTCGCAGGCGCTGGTCAAGATCCCTTCGCAGGAGAAGGTGGAGGCGTTCCTACCCCCCTACAATCGGGGCGATCTGCTGCTGCACCCCGACAACCCCATCACCGTGGCCCCGCAGGTGAACGAAGACTGGCTGATGGAGATCCGGCGTCAGACCGCGGCGGCGATGGAGCGGGCCTACACCGTCATCGGCGAAGCGTACGCCGAGTTCGAGCAGATCTTCGGCCGCCATTACGGAAACCCATACTTCGAGGAATACCAGACCGAGGACGCGGAGATCGTCCTGGTGGGCATGGGAACGCTCTCGACGCCGGTGAAAGTGGCCATCCGCGAAATGCGCAAGGAAGGGAAGAAAGTCGGGTTTGTGCGCGTGCGCTGGTTCCGGCCGTTTGCGGCCGAGGCGCTGGCCAAGACGCTGGGGCGCTTTTCCGCGGTGGGGATCATCGACCGCGATTTCTCCCTGGGCTCGCCGTATTTGAGCGGCGTGCTGGCCACGGAGGTGCGTGCGGCGATGTACCCGACCGCGAAGCGGCCGCCGCTGCTCGACTTCATCTGCGGCCTGGGCGGGCGCGAGGTGACGCTGCCGGACGTGAAGAAGATGAGCGACATTGTGTATCAGGCGGCGGAAGGAAAACCGCAACCCTTGACCCAGTGGATCGGGCTGCGCGAATAGCGCGCCAGCCCGTTCCTCGGCAGGTTTTGGACCGCGAAAGAGGAGGATAGAGCGATGGGCAGCGTCATTGATATTCAACCCAGGCAGATATTGGATCCCATCAAAGGGCTCAAGAAGATGCCGCTCGAGGAGTACTTCACCTCGGGCCACCGCACCTGCCAGGGCTGCGAATCGGCCCTGGTAATGAAGCTGATGGCCAAGGCGGCGGGGCCGCGGAGCATCGTGCTGGGCAGCACGGGGTGCATGTACGTGGCCAACACCACGTATTACAGCACCTCCTGGGTGGTGCCCTGGATGCACACGCAGCTCGGCAGCAGCGGCTCGGCCGCGACGGGCACCGCGGCGGGTCTGAAGGCGCTGATGCGCAAGAACAAGATCAAGACTGAGCCCATCAACGTGATCGCCTTCTGCGGCGACGGCGGCGGAGCGGACATGGGCCTATCGGCCATTTCCGCGGCGTTGACCCATCCCGACTACAATCTGCTGATCCTGATGTACGACAACGAATCCTACGCCAACACCGACATTCAGCTTTCCGGCAGCACGCCCTATGGCGCGCACACCACCTTCAGCCCGCCGGGCAAGATGAAGCGCATCATGCACCATCGCTGGAAGAAGAACATGGCGGGAATGCTGGCGGCGGGCCACCCCACGTGCAAGTACATCGCCACGGTGTGCATGTCCTATCCCCTGCAGGCAATGAATAGCGTGCGCAAGGCGCTGGCCATCGGCGGGCCCACGTTCATTCACTCCCTGGACCCGTGCCCCAAGGGCTGGGACTACGATCCCATGCTGTCGCACGAGATGGGCGAACTGGCGGTGACGACGGGAGTGTGGCCGCTGTACGAGGTGGAAGAGGGCGTGGTCAGACTTTACGGCAAGACGAAGGAGATCGCCGAGGGACGCTACCGGCGGCTCCCGGTGCGCGACTACCTGCTCAGGCAGGGGCGCTTCGCGCACTTCACCGACGAGGACATTGATTACTTCCAAAGCAAAGTGGACGAGATGTGGCAGAAGTGGCTGGTTCCCGGCGTGATCCCTTTCCTGAAAGAGGTTGAAGCCGTACCACCGCCCAGTTAGTTCATGGGCGCACCGCGCCACTTGACCTAAGTTTGTTGGGGGGAAGTGGCCGGGCCACGCGGGCACCGGCAAAATCCGGTTCGTACTTGGGTTCGCATAAGCCTCTAAGGGGGTGCACCCATGCCCGCATTTCCTGCGGAGCGCAAGACCGGGATCCAGGCTCTCCTCGACAACCGTTGGATCATCCTCTTTTTCAGCGTGCTCAGCATGGTGGCGGTAGCGAATTTCCAGTATGGCTGGACGCTATTCGTGCCGCCGCTGATGAAGCACCTGAAGCAGGAGCTGGCCCTCATCCAGGTGACCTTCACCGTCTTCGTTCTCCTGGAGACCTGGTTGGTGCCCTTCGAGGGCTGGCTGGTGGATAAGTTCGGCCCCAAGCTCCTGGTCCTGCTCGGCGGCATCATCGCCGGGCTCGGCTGGGTGGGCAGCGGGAAAGCGGAGTCGCTCACCGCGCTCTATGTCTCCTACGCCTTTGCCGGAGTGGGCGCCGGCGTGGTGTATGGCACCGCGATTGGCAGCGCGCTGAAGTGGTTCCCCGACCACCGCGGGCTCACCGCGGGCCTCACGGCCGCAGGCTTCGGCGCCGGCTCAGCGTTCACCGTGGTGCCCATCGCCAACATGATCAACACGGCGGGATACCAGCACGCCTTCATCTACTGGGGCATCATCCAGGGTATCGTCGTGGTGATCGCGTCGCTTTTTCTCAAGTCTCCGCCCCCCGGCTGGCTGCCGGGGTCCTGGACGCAGGCAGCGCGCGGCGAGGAGGTGAAGAAGCGCCAGTCCACCGCTGAGTTCACTTCCGGGCAGATGGCCGCGACGCCGCAGTTCTGGCTGATGTACATGATGATGACGATGGTTGCCACGGGGGGCCTGATGGCCGTGGCCCAACTCAACCCCATGGCCATCGACTTCAAGGTGGACAAGGTGCCCGTCAGCCTCCTGTTTATTACCCTGCCGGCGCTTCAGTTCGCGCTCGCCGCGGACCGGCTGGTGAACGGGCTTTGCCGCCCGTTCTGGGGCTGGGTCTCCGACCACATCGGCCGTGAGAAGACCATGGCCATCGCTTTCGGCCTGGAAGGGCTGGCCATCTTCGCGCTCCTCCAGTTCGCGCGCAACCCCTTGCTGTTCGTGATCTTCAGCGCCTTCACCTTCTTCGGCTGGGGTGAGATCTTCTCGTTGTTCCCGGCCACCTGCGGCGACTTCTTCGGGCGCAAGCACGCCACCGCGAACTACGGCTTCCTCTATACGGCCAAGGGCACCGCCTCGGTCTTCGTGCCCATCGGGTCGGCGCTGGCCGCGGGGAAGGCTTTCGACTTCCGCGCCGACATCCTGCTGTTGGTGGGCGGCGCCCTGGTGCTATTCGCGCTGTTCCTGGCGCCCACGGTGCTGCACCTGGAACTGGGCCGCAAGACCAGGAGCATCGTGCTGGCGGTGGCCGGCTCGGTGGTCACTTACGGCATTGCCCTGACGGTGGTGCCCAAGATTTGGACCCCCTTCGCCACCAAGTACACCCTGCCGAAGATCGGCTGGGTAGGGGTCTTTCGCATCGCCATCGCCTTCGACCTGACCGCAGCCGTGCTGGCCTTCTTTGTCCTGCGGCGGATGAAGGTGCCGGTGGTCCGCGAAGCGTCTGTCCTGGGGGCGCAGGCGGCGGTTCCGGGATACAAGGCGTAGCTGGCGACGGCAGGCACTCTGGCGCGCGCGCAGTTCAGTCTCACGGCGCACATGGCTGCACCGGCGAAGGACGCGACAGCCGGGGGCAGCGCCAGGTAGCGAAGTATCGTCCTGCATTTTCTGGATGGGGCCATCCTGTTTCGCTAAATCCTTCTGCGGAGGAAAAACATGCGCTCGCTAAGAACATGGTTTGTGCTTCTGGCATTGGCTTTCCTCGCGCCAGGTCCGCTGGCCTACGCGCAAGGCACGGAACCTGCCGACAAACAGAAACAACCGGCTCCCACGGGCGCAACCAAGGAAGAAGTTGAGCAGTTGCGCCGCGAGGTCGCCGCGCAACGGCAGACCATCGAGGCGCTGAAAGCAATGGTTCAGCGACTGGTGGAGGTCAGCCAGCCCGGAGCCGGCGTCGCGCGCCTGGTGCCCGCCAGCGCCGTCCAGCCTGTGAACGCAGCCGGTTCCGTGGAGCTGGCTCGGGCGGACAAACAAGCGGCTGCGAAAAGGGCGGGTGAGACCGGCCTGCAGACCGGATGGAACGGGGAGCACTTCTTCCTGAAGAGCGCGGACGGAAATTTCCAGATTCAGCCGTACGGATACGTGCAGCTCGATTACCGCCTCTACCAGCGCTCGCTCACACCTGCGAACACTTTTGCCATTCGGCGGGGCCGTTTCGGTTTTCAGGGCAATTTGGGCAAGCACTACGAATTTGCGATTCTGGCCGACTTTGCCGACAGCACGAGCACTCTGGTTCGCGACGCTTACGTCAACATCAAGTACCTTCCCGAATTCCAATTCCAGTTTGGCCAGTTCAAAGAGCCTTTCAGCCAGGAAGTGCTGACCGGTGCGCCCTATTTGGATTTTGTGGAACGATCGCTGGTGGTGAATGTGATGCCCTCCCCTACATCGTTCCGCAGCCCCGGAGTCATGGTTCACGGGCAACTTTTCGGCGGCGCCGTCCAGTACCAGGCGGGGGCATTCAACGGCAAGGGCACGCTGGCCAATAACACCACGGGCGAGCCGGAGGGTGTGTGGAGGCTTCGCTTCTATCCCTGGCGTCACAGCTCAAATGAGTGGCTGCAAGGATTTGCGTTCGGTGGAGCATTCACCCACGGCCGCGCCAAGGGCCTTTCCAGTGAAGTAAGCGCTTCCGGCCTCCTGCCGGACCGCAGCTTCACGTTCTTCCCGTCGCTTCCGATCAAAGGCACGGTGATACGCGCGAACGGCGAATTGACCTGGATAAAAGGCCCGATGGCCGTGCGCGCCGAATACGACCAAACGAACCAGTCCCGCCGCGCGCTCGGGTCCGGGTCGGCAGACCTTCCCGGGGTCGTCTTCAAGGGCTACTACGCGACTGCGACGTATCTCTTGACCGGCGAGAAGCGGCCGGAAAACGGCCAGCCAAAGCCCCTTCACCCATTCCTTGCCGCCGAGGGAGGGCAAGGAATCGGAGCCTGGGAACTCAAGTTCCGATATTCCAACTTGCAGGCGATAGCACTCTGCTCACTGCCTGTGTGCTCTACGCAGACAGGTGCCGCGCGCACCACGCAGGAAAACCGCGTAGACGAGTTCTCTGTGGGGATCAACTGGTATCCCTCCTATTTTGTTCGGTACATGCTCGACTTTAATGTGGATCGGGTGAAAAATCCGGCGATCGCCAACCCGGTTGTCCGTCCGCCGCAGAGATCCCTTGCGGTGCTGCAGCGATTGCAGTTTCGATTTTGAGAAGAACGCCTCATTTTCGGCGTTCGACCAAAAAATCCTTGTAACCGTGTCCGCGGAGGGCCTTGCTGTGGCAGAATCCGCCCGTCCGCGGGCATGCATACGCTGAGGAGGCGATGATGAAACGGTCCCTGATGGTTACCGCGTTTCTGACGCTGTTGTTGGGCGCGAGCGTACTGGCTCTGCCCCAGCAAAAATCGAAACCGAAGACCGGCGCGGCCAAGACCGGCAAGCATCACCGCTTGGCGGCCACGCGCGAGACGACCCAGTGGGGCTGGCTCGATGCCAATGAGAAGCCCAAGCTCACCGTGGAGTCGGGCGACACAGTCTCCGTCGAGACGATGATGCACTCCCTCGATCAGATCCAGCCGGGGGTGCCCATGGACGAGATCGTGAGGCTCCGGCTGGCCAATCCCGGCGGCGGGCCGCATTCCGTCACCGGGCCGATCTACGTCAACGGGGCCGAGCCGGGCGACACGCTGGAGATCCGCATCAAGAAAATCGTGCCCAAGGCCTACGGCTTCGACTTCCACCTGCCCGGCGCGAAGTTCCCCGCCGTGGGCCTGCTCGCGCCCGAGTTTCCGGAGGGGTCGGTGCGCTACTACAAGCTTGATCTGGCCAAGCGACAGGCCGAGTTCAAGCCGGGCATCCTGATTGACCTCAAGCCCTTCCCCGGAATTCTGGCCGTGGGCGTCGATCCCAACGAGCCGAAGGAGAAGGCCGGGCCGCCGATTCGCGACGCGAAGGGCCGCACGAGCACGCTGCGCCCCTGGAAGAACGGCTCGAACATGGACCTGAACGAGCTGCAAGAAGGCTCGACGCTCTACGTGCCGGTCTTCCTCAAGGGCGGGCTGATCTGGGTGGGCGACGCACACTGCCGCCAGGGGAATGGCGAGGTGGAGCTCACCGCGCTGGAGTGCGCCTACAACGAGATCGTCATCCAGCCGATCGTGCGCAAGGACTTGAAGGTCGAATGGCCGCGCGCGGAGACGAGCACACATTGGATCCTGATGGGATACGATGAGGACCTCAACGAGGCCATGAAGATTGCTGTCCGCGAGACGGTGAACTTTCTCTCCAGCCAGGCCCCGGTGACGATGAGCCGCGATGAAGCCTACGCGCTCACTTCCATGGTGGCGGACTGCCGGGTCACCCAGGTGGTGGACATCCGCAAGGGCGTCCATTGCATGGTGCCGAAGTCGATCTTCGTGAAGAAATAGGTCGTCAACCGTCGCAGTTCGGGCTGGCAACAAACACTGGAGAAAAATTCCCGGGCGCCGGCGGCGCGTCTGCCGCGAGTTTCGATGATAGCGGCGCCCGGGAAGACTTCTGAAGTTCCCGCTAGCGATATTCTTCGGCTTGCCCGCTCATTCTTTGTCCTGCCGCGTCGGTCTTGCGGGCTGCGGAGCGGGTGGTGTGCCGCGATTGTTGGCCCGCGCAGCCGCGCGCGCCATCGGCGCGCCCCGCGCAAGGTCCAGGGCATAGAGGCCTTCGGTTGAGGAGGCAGCAAGAACCGCCGAGTTCGACCCACTCGATGCCAGCGCGGAGAAAAAACCTTCCCCGGCAGGACTTTCCAGGGCCGCCCAGCTTTCTCCCCGGTCGTAGGAAACGTACAGGCCGCGTTTCTGCGTGGACAGCAGCAGGGCCTCGCCGGCGCTGGCAACGTCCCGCAGCCAAAGGTCCGGCAGGTTATACGGCTTCCAAGTCTGACCCGCGTCGGTGGAGGCGTAGAGTCTCGACGCGCTGCCCAGCAGCAGCGTCGTGGCGTCCCGCGAATAGAAGCGCAGCCTGCCCTGGGGCGTGAAGCCCAACTCCCGCGAGGTCCAAGTTTTTCCGCGGTCGTGCGAGAACATCATCCCCCGCGGCGACGCCAGCCAGAGGGAGCCTCCGTCCGCCGCGACGTAGAGGGAATGCACGGGCAGCTTCGCGGTGGATCCGAGCGGAACCGCGGCCCAGGTGACGCCGCGGTCGCGTGAAGCCAGCAACCCTTCCTCAGTGGCCGCCCACCAGAAGTCCTGGGCGAAGGCCAGATCGTTGATCACCTGGTTGAGCGACCGGGAGGCGGTGCGTGCCGGGATGGGCTTGCTGCCGCGCTTGCCCGGCTTGGCTGCGGGGGACTGCATGCCGGCCATCAGCCCCGCTTTCACCCAGGCGTTTTTCTGCGCGTCGTAGCGCAGCAGGCCGCCGCGCTCGAGCGTGGCCCACCAGCCATCGGGCGCGGCGTAGACGCGCCGCAGCGCGTGGAGGCTGAGGCCCGGACCGAGGCGCGTCCAGTTGCGACCGGCGTCCTCGGTGGCCATGGCCGCGCTCACCGAGTTGGTAAGCACGACGAGCATGCGCTCCGGGCGCGCGCGATTGATGGCCAGATCGAAAATCTGGCGGTGATAGAAGCCCTCGTTGGCAGCGTGAAAAGTCTTGCCCGCATCCTCGCTTACGTAAACGCCAGACCCTTCGACGCCGATCACCAGCCGGCCCGGCGCTTTGGGATGGACGATCAGGGCGGCAATGGACCACGTCGCCGGCGTAATCCGGCTCCAGGTGACGCCGCCGTCAAGCGTTTTCCAGAGGCCCTCGGTGGTGGCGGAATAGAGCGTTTGGGAGAGCAGCGGATCCTGACGGAGTAGATGCGTGCGGTGCGCCGAGGGCGCAATGCCACGGATCTTTGCCCACAGGGCGCCGCCGTTCTCGCTGCGGTAGATGCCCGAGCAGGCGCTGGCGAAGACCCGCTGCGGCTGCCGCGGATCGAGGCTGATGCTCATCACGTCGGAGTCGTCCGCCATTCCCGCGCGGATGGGGACCCACTGGCGGCCGCCATCGGTGGTTTTCCAGGCCAGATGGTAGGTGCCGGCGTAGAGGATTTGCGGATCGGAAGGATCAATGGCAATCGAATCGAAGTTGCGCAGGTCCGCGTGGTTGGCGGGGGAAATCTGCGACCAGCTCTTGCCCGCGTCGCTCGAGCGGAAGACGCCCCGGAGCGTCCCGGCAACCAGAATGTCCGGGTTGGACGGGGCCTGAGCCAGCGCCCGGACGGACTCGCCGCCCAGGCCGATGGGCCGCCAATGGCGCCCGCCGTCTTCGCTGCGGAAAACCCCGCCGCCGTCCGGCCCAAGTATCTGACTGGCAGCGTATAGCGTGGACGGATGGCGCGGGTCCACGACGATGGCCATCACCACGCCGTCCGGCCGGGGGCCCACACGACCCAGCAGTTGCCAGTGCTCGCCGGCGTCGCGTGAGCCGAAGATGTGCCCATCGGAGACACCGAGGTAGAGCACGCGCGGGTCGCCCGGGTCTGCTGCCAGAGTCCGCACGTCGCCACCAGGCGGCCCTACCGGCCGCCAGTCTTGCCCGTGGACGGACAGGGCGCCCAGCGCGGCAAAGCATAGAGCCGCAAGGCGAACAGAGAGTTTCCGGCAAATCATGGGACTCCTCCTAATAAGGCTGCCGCGGGAAGAGGGGCGCTGCTGTCAGGAAGAGCTTACCAGCATGGGGCGGGGAAATCTGCTGGCCAGAAGGACGTTTCTCGGACAGGCGGGGGACTGCTCGAAGGGGCGCATGCAAAAACTTCCGTAGGCCTGTTCCAAAACGGGAATTGGGATGCGCAGACCATTTGCGCTAGCTTATTCATTCCAAAACATTTAATTGTATTTTCTGCCGGCTTCTCTGGCCTGAGTCTTGCACGGTACTGCGGCGTGGTAGCTCCCGCCCCCACCCGTCCAGAGCACCTGTGAGGCGTCCAGGGGGGAGGTTAGGGACGGAGGCCGGCGATGTTTGACCTGGGGCCATGCCGGCAAGCTGCCCTGTAAAGGCCGGGCATCGGCCCTTTTGCGGAGCGCAGCAGATGTCATTGGGTGTGACCGAATCACTGGCCACCGGGCGGACGCGGGCGGGGAGCCGCGTGCTCGAATGGGCTCTCCGAGCAGGAGTCTCCCTCGCACTGCTCTGCGGCGTGTACGTGGCTGCGGCGCAGGCCATCGGCGTGTGGCACTTCCGCCGCGGCACGCCGGAGGAGATCCGCAAGGCCATCCGCTGGGACCCGCACAACGCCTGGTACCACGTGGCCCTGGCTCACTTGCTGCAGATGTCCATCGAGGGCGGCGACGTGAACGAGGTGATCGGCCTAGGTGAGACGGCAACGCGTTTGAGCCCGCACCGGGCATGGTATTGGGTCGAGCTGGGCGGCAGCTACGAGTGGGCCGGGCGAGAAGAGGAGGCACGGCGCGCCTACGAGCGGGCCGTGCAATTATTCCCGAATTCTCCCGCGATCAACTGGAAGCTGGGCAATTACTACCTCCGCGCCGGGAGAACCAGCGAAGCCTTGCGCGCGTTTCACAAAATGCTGCTCGGGGACGCGCAAAACCGGCAGCCGGCCTACGATCTGGCCTGGCGCGCGGAGATTCCCGCCGGGCGAATCCTCGAGGAGATGATCCCCGCCAACACGGAAAACCTGCTGGCCTATCTCCACTACCTGGCAGAGACCCGGCGCATGGATGAGGCCGCGCAGGTCTGGGTGCGGCTGCTCGGGAGCGACGCGCGGCTCGAACCCCAGGCGGCCTTCTTCTATCTCGACGCGCTGATCCAGCACCAGCGGGTGGACGAACTCCGCGCTGCCTGGGCGGCCCTGGGGGCGGGTCGCCCCAACCGGAATCACTCCCGCCGGCCGGATGCGAACCGCATCACCAATGGCGGCTTTGAAGACGAAATCCTGGGCGGCGGGCAGGACTGGCGCATCGGGATTGCCGAGGGAGTTGAAGTCAGCGTGGACAACCTGACGTTTTTTGACGGCACGCGCTCCCTGCGCATCCGCTTTGAAGGCCAGCGCAACATTGAGTACGTGCACGTCTTTCAGTATGTGCCAGTGCAACCGAATTCCCGGTACCGCTTCAGCGCCTACGTGCGCACGCAAGGCATCACCACCGACTCCGGGCCGCGTTTTGAAATCTTCGATGCCTATGATCCGCGCCGCTTCGCCGTAGCCACAGAAGTCCTGACCGGCACACGGAACTGGACGCCGCAGCAGCTCGAATTCCGCAGCAGTCCCGAGACGCGGCTGCTGGTGGTGCGCGTGGCGCGGGCGCCGAGCCATAGGTTCGACAACTTGATCTCCGGAACGGTGTGGATCGATCACCTAAGTTTGCTGCCGCTGGACCCGGAATGATCCTGCCGGCAGCAAACGATTTCGGCGGGTTCAATCCGCGGCGCGCGGCGAGGAAGCCCCGGCAGGCAGAGGCGCGGCCAGGGAAGCGCCCAGGCCGAGGAGCACGGCGAAGACAAGGCCGTTGGCGGGGATGTAGAGGTTGAAATCGGCGAGGCTGTGCAGCAGGAGCGCGACAATGCCGGCGAAGACTCCCAGCGACAAGGCCCGGTCGGAGCTGTCGTGATGAGCCCAGAATCCACGGAGCGTCCTGGCCGCAACCGCGAGGATCATTCCGAACAGCAGCGCGGCGCCGGGCAAGCCGAGCTCCGCGGCCAGCTCGAGGTAGTCGTTGTGAGCGTGATCCACGGTGAAGTCGAGATGCACGGTTTGAAATTGGGTGTAGGCGGTTTCAAAACCTCCCGGGCCAACGCCGAGCCAGGGATGCTGCCGCAGCAGGTGCGAGGTGTCGCGCCAGACGGCCAATCTTCCACCTTCTTGCGGGTGAGAAAACTCCTGCGTGGGGAGGATGGCGAAGCGGGAAACAATCGGCTCCATGCCAATCCAGAACGTGAAGCCCATGCCCGCGGCCAGAAGCACCAGCACCACAGCGGCGCAGAGCGCCCGGCTGCCCTTGCGCGTGGCCGCCAGCGCCGCCATCACCAGCAGCGAGACCACGCAGGAGAGCAGTCCCATGCGGGAGCGCGAGAAAACCACCGCCACCGCGAGCAGCAGGGATACAAAAGCCAGGAGAAGGCTTTTGTGCATCGGCGCTCGCCCGAACAGCTCGGCGAGACTCCGCGGGGGCTGCCCCCCGCCGCCACGTATCGCGCGTTCCAAGTGGTACGAAGCCAGCGCCACGCCGAGCGGGAGCACCATCTCCAGCAAGCCGGCGAAATGGTTGTGGTTGATGTACGTGCCCGTGGCCTCCTCGAGGTAATATTTTTTGACGTAAGTGAAGATGCGCTGCCACCCGGTCAAGTACTGCACCATTCCGTACAGCGCTTCGCCCAGGCCCAGAACAACCAGCGCAGCAGCGAAGCGACGCCTGGCTTCCGCCGTGCGGGCCACCGCCAGGGTCACGTAAAAGGCGCAGAGGAAGCAGGCCAGCCGGAGCCACTCCTCCCCGGCAGCCCAGCGGTCGGCAATCAACCCGCCGCGGGCCGCGAGCCCATAGCCCACGCCGAGAAAGACGATCAGGGCGGCCGGTGCGAGAAATCGCCCCGCGTTCTCTCGGCGAAGCTCGATGGCGCGGCTGAGCAGCAGGAACAGTGCGAGCAAAAGGACGACGGCCTCGACCACGCCCCAGGTGATCCTTTCAGTTCCGCCGAAGCTGCCGACGGCCAGAAAGACGGCGGCAAGCAGGCCGATTCCGGCCAGGGTGATAGTCTTGGTCTGAGCGTGATGTTTCACGGGGCGACCCGCTCTCACAATGGCGATCTGCCGGCGTCGCGCTCGAATCGGGAGCACGCAAATGGCCAAAACAAGTGCGGGAGTGGCGAGCGGCCGGATGCTCTGATCGCGTCCTGAGTGATTAGTTGATTGTGGTTTTCCCCGGCGGACTTCCCCCTTCCCGCCCGGATGTTCCTCGATGAAGTCTGCCACAACGCAAGTTGCGGTAACGCCCGAGCCGAGCTCCTCGGCCGCAGTAGATGTCGGGGTTCGCGCTAGCGGAACCTTTCTCCTCCTTGCCCTTTTAGGCGGCCTGACGAAGCTCGTGGGCTTTCTGCGCGAGGTCGTGCTGGCGGCGGAGTTCGGCGCCAGCCAACAGATGGACGCATTGGTTGTCGCGCAGACGCTTCCCGGCGCTGTGCAAGGTGTCTTCGACGAATTGCTGGGGGCGAGCGTCCTGCCGCTGTTTGCTGGCTGGCTGATGGCCGCTGGCGAGCGGGCGGCTTGGGCACGGTTGAATCGCCTGCTGAGGATCATCTTCGTGGCGTGCTGCGGAGTTGCCGCGGCGGCGGCGGTCCTGGCGGTACCCATGATTCGTTTTCTGGCGCCGGGAATCTCTCCCGCAGAGACGCGCCTCGCCGCAAACGCCTTCCGGATCCTGTCGCCGTGCATTGCGTTGGTTGCCGTGGGCACGACCTGCGCAGCGTTGCTGAATTACTACCACCGGTACCTCTGGACGGCGGTCGCCGCCCTGCTGGGAAATCTGGCTACGCTCTTCTGTATTTTGATCTACGCCCGCAGGCTGGGCGTTTACAGCGCCGCGTGCGGAACGACCCTCGGCGCGCTGCTTGTGGTGGCATTCCAGTGGCGAGCGTTGCCGGCGGCGGGGCGCGGCGAACGGGCGGCCGCCGACGCACGGCCGTGGCTCGCGGAATTTTCGCGGCTGGCGAAGCCCCTTGCGGTGGGGCTGGGGCTGTACAGCCTCATCCCGGTGGTGGAACGATTCCTGGCTTCCTGGCTGCCCGAAGGCAATATCGCCCGGATCAATTACGCATTCAAGCTGAATTGGCTGGTTTATATGATCATGGTCGCGCCGCTCACGACCATGGTCTTTCCCCGCCTGGCTGCCGCGGCGGCTGCGGGCAACACCAAACGCTTCCAGCAGGTTTTGCTTCTGGCGCTGAAGGGTGCGCTGGTGGTGCTGCTGCCGGCGATAGTCTTTCTCCTGGTGGCGGGCGAGACGCTGGTGAAGCTTCTCTACCAGCGCGGGAGTTTCACCGCCGCCGACACGGCGGGGACCGCAGCCATCCTAAAAATCTACGTGCTGGGCCTGCCGGGCGCAGCGGCGACGCTGCTTCTGTTTTACGCGCTTTATGCGCTCCGGCGCCCCGCGGGCAGAGTCGGCGCCGGGGCCATGGGAGTAGTAACGGCTGCCGGGTGCGGCTGGCTGGCAGTTACCTGGTGGGGCGCGAGAGGGATCGCGTTGACCCACGCGATCAATTTGAGCCTGATGGCCATTCTGCTCGCTTGGTTTCTTCGACGCTCCCTAGCCTTCGATTGGTGGCGCCCGCTCGTCGGTTTTGCGGCGCGAGCGCTGGTTGCCGGGGCGGCGACGCTCCCGCTGGCCTGGCTCAGCGCGCGGGCACTGGCGCGTGCTTGGCCGGCGACTTCGGCGGTGTCGCAGATCGGCCGGCTTGCGTTCAGCGGGGCGGCAACGCTGGCCTGTTTTGTGGCGTTTTGCTGGCTGCTACGACTCGGAGAAGTTCGCAGTCTGGCAAAGGAGTTGCGGGGATACGTAGCGGCGCGAGCCAATTCGAGGGGAGAAGTGTAGCGATGAGTACTGAACTGGAACTCCGCCAGGACCCGAATCCCAATTTGGTGACCTTCGAGGAGTATTACCGCCGACGGCTCCGGCTGCCCGTCCGTCTGAATTTCGAGGTGCAGACGAAGTTGGCCATGTTCCGCCGGCTGGCACAGAAACTACCTCCTTTGCCCGAGGGCGCAAGCGTGCTCGATCTGGGCTTCGGGCGCGGGGGGATGCTCTTCTGGTTTCCCCGCCACTGTGTGCTCGGGGGCGTGGATATTACGCCGACCGCTGTGGAGCTGATGAGGCGAAAGGCCCGGGAAAACGGCTATCGTGCGTATCGGTTTGAGTGCGCCAACCTGGAGCGCGATTGCATCCCTTGGGACGACGGCTCGGTCGACGTGGTTGTGTGCTCGCATCTGATCGAGCATGTCCAGGACGACCGGCGCCTGCTCGCGGAGATTGGTCGCGTGCTGAAAACCGGCGGCCTGCTGATGTTGATGATCCCGATCAACGAGACTGACCGCAACGCGAACCCACTCCACCTGCGACGCTACACCGAGGAGTCCATGCGTGAGCTGTTGGCCGCATACAGTTTCCAGGTCATCGCCGAGGACAGGGCGAATACTCTGTATCAGGTATTCGATTGGCTCTGCACACGACGGCTTCCGCGCTTCCTGGAAATGCTGCGCGGCAAGGGGATCGCTGTCCTAGGAGCCCTCAGCTTACTGGCGCCGCCGCTGTGGAGCTTGCCTTGCTGGGGGACGCCACGGGACTACGGAGTTTTGGCGCGGCTCGAGCTCTCCCGCCGCGCGGAAGGGCCTTGAAGACCCGCGGCGTCTGGGGTCAAGCGGTGGCAGTGGAGGGGAGCTAGACCAGGGCAGAAGGGTCTCCCGCCGCTCGGGCCAGCATGGCGGAGGCGGGGAGACTGCGACGGATGGGCGATTGAAATGAGTGTCTTTCACCAGAGGGCTCCGTGATTGCAGGCAAGCAATGGCTGGCTTTGGCGATCCCGCTGGGCGCGGGCCTGGCGGGGGTGCCCGCCGTCCTCAGCGGCAGGCCGGAATGGTTAACGGTTCTCCCCGCTGTCCTGGTCTTACTCTGGGCGATTCGGTCACCTTTCTACTGTCTACTCTTGACCGTCTTTGCGTTTCCCTTCGAGCGTGTGGGGAATATCCCGCTGCCGTGGTTCAAGATCAAGCCCTTCCAGTTGCTGGCCGCCCTGACGCTGTTCGCTCTCTTAGGGCACCTTGCGTTTGGCCGAAAGCGTTTTCCGCGGCTTCCGCGGCATCCGATCTTATTCTGGTTGGTGGCCTTCTATCTGGCGAATCTGGTCTCCTACTTCTTTTCGCAGAACCCGGATGATCTCCGCCAGTTGTCCCATTACACGCTGTACGTGGTGATCGCCGCGCTGGTGGTGATGCTGGTGCGCACACCGGGGGAGCTGGCCGCGATGGTGTGGGCGGCGGCGTTGTCCGGAGCGTTTGCGGCGGTCTATGGCCTGCTGCAGTACGCTGGCTACCTGTCTGGCTTGGACACCGAAGTGCGGACGACGCCGCTGGTTTTCAGTACCGGGACATGGGCCGGGGTGCGTGTGGTTTCGCTGTTTTACGACCCGAACCTATTCGCCAGTTTTCTTTGCCCGGCCATTCCCCTGGGGCTGGCCTGCTGTCAAGCGGCTGCCCGACGATGGCAGCGGCTGCTGTCGATCGCGGCAGTGCTGGTGATGTTGTTGGCTATGGCGGCGACCTATTCGCGGAGCGGTTTTCTGGGCGTGGTTGCTGCTCTGCTCTGCTTTGTCCTCTTGCAGCGGCGTCTGCTAACCCGCGTGCGCGCGCTCGTCCTGGTCGCTCTGTTTGTCGTTCTAGGCTGGGGTGTTTTGCGTGTATGGGGAGGTGAATGGATTCGCCCGGACACGGTTTGGGGACGCGCGCTGGCCGTCGAGCAAGGAATCCGCGATCGAAACTTCGCCTGGCAACAGATTCTCGGTGCCTTCTATGACCACCCGGTGGTGGGTATTGGCCCTGCTGAGGCCACCAACTGGGGGGTTTATATTCCCAATGCGTTGTCCGGTTGGGACATGTCCAATCTCCGCATGGTAGCCCATAACAACTTTCTCGACGTCATGGTCGGCGCCGGCTTGGTCGGATTGATTCCCTTTGTGTTTCTCCTCGGGCTGGGGCTGCTGCGGACCTGGCGAAGTTTTCACCAGAGCGATCCGAAAAACTCTGCCTGGAAGCTCGGAGTACTGCTGGCAATGGTGTCGGTCGTAGCGAACGGGTTGTCCATGAGCACGCTGGTTTATCCTTCGTTGTGGTTTCTTCTGGGCCTGGCCGTGGCTGCGGAACAAATCTCGCCGCGGGTGGCCGGCGCCACCGCCTCCGCCCCAAGCCGGGCCCGATGAAACCCCGATGGGCGCAGAGTCGGCTGTGAGCTCGAACGATCCCCGCATCGGCGTCATGTACCTGAGCAGCGCGCCGTTTCCCGGAGGAGCGCTTTACGGCTTGCGCAGCATCGTTCGCCAGCTCGACCGCAAGCGGTTCCGGCCAGTGGTGGTGCTGCCGGAAGAGCGCGCGGAATTGGCCGATTTCTTTCGCGGCGTGGACGTCGAGTTAGCAGTGCTGCGAACGCGGTCGCCGAATCGGCGGACCCCGCTTGTCGCCTGGCATCTAGGCCGTGCGGCGTGGGAGTTGGCGGGGCTGGTACGGAGATACAACGTGCAGATCCTGCACAGCACCGCACCGCGGGCCGCGGTGCTCGGCCCGCTGGTGCGCCAACTGACGGGCGTAAAATTTGTCTGGCAAATCGCTATTTTGGGCGTGCCCGGGTACGCCCACTTCCTGGCGAGGTTTGCGGACCGGGCGCCTTGTGTCTCACGGGCCGTGTACGAGGAGTTCGGCGGCCGGGCGAACATGCAGGTGGTTTACAACGGCCCTTGGACCGAAGATCTTCGTCCGGAGGAATGGGCCGCCCGTCGGCGAGAGTTGCGTCAGCAACTGGGGATAGCCGACACCGCGGTGGTGGTGGGCTCGATCGTCAATCTCCAGTATTGGAAGGGCATCCACATCCTGCTCGAGGCCTTTGCGCGGGTGGCGCGGCAGATCCCGGAAACCTGTCTGGTGCATCTGGGCGGCCCGGTGCCCAGCTATGAGGCCTACGCCGGAGAAATCGAAGTGCAGGTCGAGCGGCTGGCGCTCGGCGCGCGCATTCGGCGGCTGGGATTTCGCGAGGACGCCTACCGCTTCTACCCGGTTTTCGACCTGTTCGTGCACGTGCCGGTTTGCGAAGGGAGGTACCGAACCACGGAGGCCTTCGGTCACTCGGTCGCTGAGGCCATGGGCTATCGCTTGCCGGTTATCGCCTCCCGGGTCGGAGGTCCGGCGGAGATTGTCGAGGAAGGTGTTACCGGGGAATTGGTCGAGCCGGGGAATGTCGAGGAGCTGACCGAAAAGATTCTCGCCTTGCTCGCTGACCCGGATCGCCGGCGCCGCATGGGGGAAGCGGGCTACGCGCGGTATCGCCGGTGCTTCACAATCGAAAGAGAAGTAGATGACTACCAGAGAATCTACGAGGAGCTAACGGCTGATCTCCGCCGGGAGAAGCGAGCCCGCTGGAGGCCGGAGACGTCGAGACCCTGGGGGTTTCACCGTTATTGGCAGCGCGTGCTGGCCGAGGAAGACTCCCTCGCGAGCAAAGGTCTGCGCGAAATCGAGCTCGCGCCGTTCGTCCGATTCCTTACGCGCACCCTCCCGGCTCGAGGTTCACTCCCTGCCCGCGTGCTGGAGGTGGGAGCGGGGCGAGCGACGGCATCGCGCTTGTTGGGCAGGGAGGTCGCGGGAATTTTCTACGCGCTCGACATCGAGCCCGATGCTGTCGCGGTGGCCCGCAGGGCCACCAGCAACGGCCGGCAGCCCCCCGTTCACCTGGTCGTCGCCGACGTGCATCACGCTCCGTTCCCGGCGGACTCCTTTGATCTCGTTTTTAGCCAGGGGCTCATCGAGCACTTCGAGGAGCCCTCGGCAATCGTTGCCGCGCACTTGGCCCTGGTAAAGCCCGGCGGGTGGCTGACGCTCAGCGTGCCGCAGAGATACAACCTGTTCACGCTTTACAAGCGTTGGCGGATGCGTCGTGGCCGGTGGCCCCCGGGCTGGGAGACCGAATACTCGGCCGGGCAGCTTGTGGCCCTGGGCCAGCGCTGCGGACTGCAGGTCTGTGAGGTTGACGGCCACGGCACTTTTCTGCGTATGGCAGTGCATCGCCTGCTGGGACCCATCTTGCCCCAGCCCGTTCTCTGCGGGCTCGTCCGCGGCATTGAAGCAGCGGACAGGTTCCTGGGGAAGAGGCTGCGAGCCAGGTTGTGCCAAAACCTCGTGGTCACCTTCCGCAAAGGGGCTGGCGCGCAGGTGGGAAAGTGAAATCAGCATGCCCGCATTGAGGCTGGAGACTCAACCAGTGGCCTGCGCGCTTTGCGGCGAGGTAGCCCATGAGGCGCTCGGCGCGAACGATGCCCTGCAGATTGTGCGTTGCCGGGGTTGCGGGCTGGTGTTCGTCAATCCACAACCGATGGAGGCTGCTCTGCGCGAATATTACTCCGCCCAAGACCTGATGGATCAGGACGGCTGGTCCAGCTATTTCCGGCACCGGCCCGAACAGATCCAGGCGCTCTGGCAGGGACGCTTCGAGGACGTGCGGCGCCGGCAGAATGGGCCCGGCGTGCGCCTGCTGGACGTGGGCTCCGGGTATGGCGATTTTCTTTACCAGGCCCGGCAGGCCGGTTGGCAGGTCCGCGGCTTTGAGTTTTCGCCTGCGGTGGCGGAGATCTGCCGGAAGAAATACGGCATGGCGGTGGAGGTGGGCGAGATTTTTGATCTGCGCGTCCCGGACAATTCCTTTGATGTGGTGGCCATGTGGCATGTCCTCGAGCATCTGCGCGACCCCCTCGCCGTCCTCGAGCGGTGCCATGAACTGCTCGCTCCGGGAGGCCTGCTGGCCATCGAAGTCCCCAATCTGAATTTTCTGGTGCGCAAGTCTTATCGTTATCCCCTTTCGCTGACTTTGCACCTCTACCATTTCTCTCCCGCCACGCTCTCTGCCGTAGTGCGCAAGGCAGGGTTTGAGGTGCGGGAATGCCGGCCAGGCCATACCGGCTACCTCTACCCCAGCAAGGCAAAAATTTATGCGAAGAGATGCCTCTATGGCATTTCGCATCTAGCGGAGAAGTTATGGGGGATCAATGTGAGCGATAGCATCCGGCTGTACGCCTCGAAGAGGACCAACCGGGTGTGACTTCGAGATAGGAAACCACCTCTGGCCGAGAATTGCGTTGTATGTGGACGTACTGATGCGACGATGCCGGAAGGCTCCATGACAAAACCTGCTGCCACGTTGGCGCCGAGTCAACTCGATTGCGCGTATCTGAAGGGCCGCGCCGTGCTGGTTACCGGAGCCACAGGCTTCATTGGACGGCGCCTGGTGCGCGGCCTGATCTCCGCAGGGGCTTGCGCGCGGGCTCTGGTGCGGCCAGCCAGCAATTTGGAGGGTTTGCGCGATGTAGCGAACCGGCTGGGAATCTGCCCGGGTGATCTCCAGGATGCGCATTCTCTGGAGGCGTCCGTTGGCGGCATGGAAATCGTCTTCCACCTCGCGAATTCGGTGGGAAGAACCTGGGAAGAGACCCGCCGGGCGACCGTGCAAGGCACGGAAAAGCTCATGGAGAGTGCGCGCGCGGCCGGGGTGCGCCGCTTCATTTACGTAAGCTCGATGTCGGTCTACGACTTCAGCCGCATGGAGCCGGGAGCGGTCGTGGATGAGAACGCGCCGCTTGAGGCCGAGCCACACAGGCGCAACAACTACGCGCGGGCGAAGTGTGAAGCGGAAGAGGTCGTGCGGCGCTACTTGCGTGACTCGGGAATGGCCGTGACGATTGCGCGGCCCGGAGCCGTCTACGGGCCTGAGGGAGCTCCGCACATCCCCACCACCATCCGCGTCGTTGCCGGCCGCGTGGCCTTCGCCATCGGCGGTGGGCAGCGCCCCATTCCGCTGGTCTACGTGGACGACTTGGTGGATGCGCTGCTGCGCATGGCGAGTTCTGCAGTTGCCGCCGGGAAGATTTACAACGTTGTGGCCGACACTCCGGTCTCCGAGCGGCTCTATGCCTTGCAATATCTCCGCAGGCAGGGACGCCGCGTCACGCTGGTTCCTCTTCCGCGGATGCCGTTCCTCTGGGCGGCAGGCCTGTACGACTGGACGCTACGACTCAGCCGGCGCAACAAGAATTCGGCGGTGCTGCGGTCCTTGCGCCGGGTGACGAACCGAGTCTGCTTCAGCGCCGCGGCGCTGGCGAACGATCTGGGGTGGAGGGCGCGCACCAAACTCGACGACGGGATTCGGGCGAGTATCCATGAAGCTTCCCGCGCAATTCGTTAGCCGCAACGGCGACCGTCAGCAGCTCCGCTGCGGCATGGTCGGCTGCGGCTACATCTCCGACGTATATATGGAAGCGTTTCGCGGCTTGCCGGAAGTTCGCGTGGCCGCCGCCTGCGACACGGACGCCGAGCGGCTGGCCGCCTTTTGCGCGAAATATCGGATCGACCGCGGCTTCACGGACGTGGGAGAGCTGCTGGAGTGCGACAAACTATCCTTCGTGGTGATTGCCGCCCCACCATCCACTCACTATGGCCTGTGCCGGGCGGCGCTGGACCGCGGCGTGCCGGTCTTGGTGGAGAAGCCGGCCTGCATGTCGCTCGCCGAGGCTCAGGAACTGGCCGAGCGCTCGGCGAGAACCGGAGTACCTGTGGCGGTGATGCAGAACTACCGGTTCAAGGACGCGGTGCTGAAGGCCAGGCGGCTCCAGCAGAGCGGAGAGCTTGGCGAGCTGCGCCGCGTGGACTGCATCTATCACGGCGGCAATCCCGGGGATCAGAAGGAAACATGGCGCCAGCAAGAGAGGCAGAATCGCCTGCTGCTGTACGAATGGGCGGAGCACTTTTTGGATATCGAGGTTGCGTTTGCCGGGCCGGTGAAACGCATCCTGGAGGTGCGCGCGGCCACCCACCCCGGCGAAGACAGTACTCTGGCGGTGAACGCCCTGGTGGAACACGGCGCCGGCGTGACCGGTTGGGTGGATCTCCAGCTCTATTCAGGCGCGGAGTCCATTCGCGTGGAACTCCACGGCTCGCGCCGGAGAGTGGTGATGAAGTTCTGTCCGGAAGGGTGCGCGGTCTACCGCGGGCTGATCACGCCGCTGCACGAGCTGCTGGAAGAGTCCAAGCGCACGGCGCACTTCGCCTGGGGCGTGGCGTCCGAAAAGCTGCGCCCGGGGAGCGTCACCCGCCGCGCCATCTCGCACGCGCGGTTCCTGCGCAAGTACGTCGCGTTTCTTCAGGGCAAGGAACCCTGTCCGCCGCTTTCGATCGAGCAGAGCCTGGCGACGGTGGCGTTTCTCGATCAATTAGCGGCAGCGGTGTATTGAGGCCTGCCGGCGGCCCGGGTTGAGCGCATGGCCGGCAGCAAGAGAGCGAGCGAAGTCCCATGGCATGGGCGGCAACGCTGAAGCAGAAGCTTTACCTGAGCCGTACGCGGGTCCTGATGCGGCGCGCCGGCATACGCCGCGCTCTGGAGCTGGTGGCGACGCTGCGCGCGTTCGGCTATCGGCTCAGGTACCGCCTGCGACCGAGCGAGCGCGCCATGGTCCGCATTCGCGAGCAGGCGGCGCGCTTCGTGGTCTCCTCTTCGGATGAAATGCAGCGCGTGCAGACCCTGGGCGGGGAGAAAAAGTTTCTCGAGCGGCTTCTCGAAGAGGTTCGCTCAGGAGACGTGGCCTACGATATCGGCACCAGCCTGGGACTCCACACGGTCTTTCTGGCCAAGGCGGTGGGAGACGCCGGATGCGTCATTGGGTTCGAGCCGGAAGCGCGGAGCTACCAGCGCTGCCGCGAAAACCTGCGCCTCAACGCTCTGCACAATGTCCGGCTGTTTGATTGCGCGCTGGCAGACGAGGAGAACGAAGTCCAATTGGTTGTGGGGGAAAGCGCGGCGTCGGGGGTCCACCACGTCCAGCGGAGGGGCGATGGCCATGCGCATGGCTGGTTGCAGCCGATCCGGCTGGTCGTCGGCGACCGGTTCATTGCCGGGCACGGTTTGCCGGCCCCGGATGTTCTCAAGCTCGACGTCGAGGGCATGGAAGAGGAAGTGCTGCGGGGGCTGGCCGAGACCCTGCGACGCCCGAATTGCCGCCTAGTGCTCTGCGAGGTTCATTTCGCGATTCTGGACCAGCGGGGCCGCTGGGACGCTCCCCGAAGAATCCAGGAGTTCCTCGTCTCCTGCGGATTTGGAACGGTTGACTGGTTGAACTCCGGCCATCTGCTTGCGCGCAAGGATGCGCCGAGCGCGTGCGGCGGAGCCCCATGCGCAAAACCCAGCGTGCTACCCAAGAGGCTTGACCCGACGGAGCATTGCGTGGTCTGCGGCCACACGGCACTCTCCGCCGTGTATCAAGGCCTGCGATTCCGCAAAAAACCGCTGCCCAAGACTTACGCCATGGCGCGGTGCACGCGCTGCCGGTTGCTGCAGGTGTCGCCCCGACCAGACCCCGCGGAGCTCGCGGAGTTTTATCGGGACACGGATTATTGGGCCGAGGAGTTGGTGGTGCGCTCGCCAGGCGAGTGCCGGCTGGAGACCGACATTTTGAGCCGCTTGGGTGGCTACGTGCGTTGCGGCCGCGTGCTGGATGTTGGCTGCGGCGCAGGGCACTTCCTGAACTGTGCTCGCCGGCGCGGCTGGGAGACCTACGGGGTCGAAATCGCCCCGCACAGCGCCGAGTTTGCGCGCGCTTCCTACGGGCTGTCCGTGCTGACCCAGCCGATCGAAGAGCTCAGCTTTTCCGCGGGCTTTTTTGATCTGATCACTCTGATCGGCGTCATCGAACACTTGCCTCACCCGATGGATTTCTTGAGAAGACTTCATCCGCTGCTCAAGCCCGGCGGGGTCCTCTTCCTGCTCACCGACAATGGCCGCAGCTGGCTCCACTGGCTCATGCGGGAGCAATTTCCGTGGATCAATCCGCCGGAACACCTTCAACTGTTCTCCCCGCGGAGCATCCAGGCCTTGCTTGAGCCCAGCGGGTTCGCGACGCTGCGCGTCGAGAGCCAGGAGACCATTCCGGAGGATGCGGCCATCCGGGGCCTGGCGGCGCTGTTGCGACGAAACGGCCGGCAAGTCTCGGAAAGTGGCGCCTTGCGGAAAGGCATTCGCCCTCTCCTGTGGATCAGCTATCCGATGCGCTGGCTGCTCTGGCAAATGAATCTGGGCGCGCAGCTTTACGTTTTCGCGCGCAAATCTGATTCCGGAGGAAGCAAGCTATGAGTGCGGCCGACAATGCGCCCCGGGTCTCGGCTACGGTGATTGCGTTCAACGAGGAAGAAGACCTCGAGGCATGCCTGCGCAGCCTGGCCTGGTGCCACGAGATCATTCTGGTCGATTCCGGCAGCCAGGACCGCACTCGCGAAATCGCCGAGCGCTATGGAGCCAGGATTTTCGTCCGGGCATTCGAGGGTTTCTCCAGCCAGAAGAACTTCGCCGCCGAGCAGGCCACCGGCGACTGGATCCTGAGCATTGACGCGGATGAGGAGGTCTCGCCCGAACTGCGCGAGGAGATTTGCCAGCGGCTGCCATTGGAAACGCGGCTGGCCGGATTTGCGCTCCCCCGGCGAAACCTGTGGCTGGGGACGACGATCCGCCACAGCGGCTGGTATCCGGACCTCACCGTGCGGCTCTACCGCCGCGGCGCGGGATGGTGGCAGGGCCATTCGCACGAGCAAGTCGTGGTGACGGGCCCGACCGGCGTTCTGCGCCACGACCTCATCCACAAAAGCCTGCGCGATATGCACGACCACCTGCGCAAGGGCTTGCTCTCGTCGGTGCTCGAGCTGAAGGAGGCCAAGAGCCGGCCGTTGCGTCTCTACTGGTTCTTCCCCTTCGTCGTGCTGCGAGATTGCTGGCGCGATTTCTGGGCCGGCCCGAAGACGCTCTTTGCCCTGCGCCTGATTTACAAGCATCGCGTGAAAAATAGGGTGGACCTGGTTTGGCTGATTCCGCTCTATCCCTTCCTGCGTTTTTTCTACATGTACGTGTTGCGGCTCGGGTTTCTCGACGGCCGGGAAGGCTTCTGGCTGGCGTACACCTCCGCCATCGTGGACGCGATGAAGTACCTGAAGATCTGGGAGCACTTCGTGCGCCAGCGCGGGAAAGCCACCGCGCAGCAGGCGGCCCTTGAGGACACGTCCAAGCTCTACCGGTCGGCCCCCGAATAGGCGGCGAAGGTAGCAATTGGCCATGAAGCTCGAAGGCAAAACGGCGGTGGTGACCGGAGGCGGCCGGGGAATCGGCCGGGCGATTGCGGTGGGGATGGCACAGGAAGGCGCTGACGTGCTGACGTTTTCGCGCACGCGCGCCGAAGTCGAGGCCACCGCGGCGGCGGTCCGGCAGTGCGGGCGACGAGGAATCGCTCTGGTTGCGGACGTGCGCCGCCCGGAAGACGTCGCCCGGGTGATGGACTGCGCACTGGGCGAGTGGGGCCGCATCGACATCCTGGTGAACAACGCCGGGATACAAGGTCCCATCGGGAAACTGTACGACAATGACATCGCGGCATGGGCAGATACGATCGAAACCTACCTGATGGGTACTTTCCTGTGCTGCCGGAGGGTTTTGCCGCACATGATCGCCCGCCGGCAGGGGAAGATCATCAACCTCTCCGGCGGGGGCGCGGCCACGCCTCGGCCGAACTTCAGCGCCTACGCCGCCGCAAAGGCCGGAGTCGTGCGGCTGACCGAGACGCTGGCGGAAGAGGTCCGGGAGTTCAACATTCAGGTCAACGCCATTGCGCCCGGCCCCGTATTCACGCGGCTGCTCGAAGAAGTTCTGGCCGCCGGCGAGGCTGCGGGAGACGTCGCGTTGGCCGACGCCCGGCGCTGCCGCGATGCCGGCGGCACATCGCCCGAGCGCGCGGCAGCGCTGACGGTGTTCCTGGCCTCGGCAGTATCTGACGGGCTCACCGGACGCCTGGTGAGCGCGCTCTGGGATGACTGGTCGGAGATGACCCGGCAGTTCCCGCAATTGTCCAAGATCGGAGCCTACACGCTGCGGCGCATCGATCCGCACGTCCTGCGTACGATCGATCCGGCTTGGAAGTGGATGTCTGGCGGAGGGTGAAGCGCGGCGGGAACGCAGATTGTTGCTTATCGAGCCAAGTCCATGCATGTGGTGGTAGATGGCCGGATGGTCTCGAACACCGGAATCGGCCGGTGGCTGGAAAACATCGTCGCGCACCTCGCGCAAAACAATTCGCGGCACCGCATCACCGTTCTGGTGAACCGGGATAGCCAGCGCGTGCGCCCGTTCGCGATTTCGACGCGCCGCCTGGCGATTTCCGCCCCGCTCTATTCCCTTCGCGAGCAACTCATTCTGCCGTGGGAAGTTTCTCGCTGTCGGCCGGACCTGGTCCATTACCCCAATTTCAATCTTCCCCTGATCGGCCGGGCGCCGTACGTGCTGACTCTTTGCGACTTGATCTACTACCTCTCGGCGCGGGCGTGCCCTTCCTGGCTGGCGCACCAGTATGCACGCCGGATGATCCGGGCGGCGGTGGGCCGGGCGCGGAAGGTCATCACCATCTCCGAGTATTCCAAGCGGGACATCGTCGGCCATCTGGGAGTGAAGGAGGACAAGATCGCGGTGGTCTATCCGGCGGTCAACCTGGAAACGTATCGCCCGGACCGGCCGACGACGAATGGCCGGCCCATGCAGGAAAAACTCGGCGTCAACCGTCCCTATATTCTGTACACAGGCAATCACGAGCCCCGGAAGAATCTGCTTCGGCTGATGGAGGCGTATCGCGAACTCTCCTGCCGGCGCGAGTACCAACTCGTGCTGGGCGGGCGGCGGGATCCGCGGCGGAAGGCGCTCTACGACGCGGCGGCAGACCTTGTCGCGCGCGGCGAAGTGATCTTCTGCGGCGAGGTGGCGGAAGCCGACCTGCCGCAGCTCTACGCCGGGGCGAGCCTGTTCGTCTTTCCCTCGAGTTACGAGGGTTTCGGCTTTCCTCCGCTCGAAGCAATGGCCTGCGGGGCGCCGGTCATCTGCTCCACGGCGACGTCTCTGCCGGAAGTGGTCGGCGAGGCGGCCCTGCTGGTCTCTGCGGAGAGCACCGCGGAGCTGCGCCAGGCCATGGAGCGCGCGCTCGGCAGCGCCAGCCTTCGCGACGAACTCCGCGAGCGGGGACTCGCCCGGGCGCGCTCGTTCTCCTGGACGGCTGCGGCGCAGCAGGTGCTGGCCGTGTACGAGGAGGCGGTTCTCGGATAGGCCCGCGAGGAGTTGCGCGGCGATGAAGCTGGCGATTGTCCATGATGCGTTGGTGAATCTTGGCGGCGCCGAGCGTGTGGTGGGCATCCTCCACGAGCTCTTCCCGGAGGCGCCCATCTACACTTCGGTGTATCTTGCCGAGCGCACCCATGCCTCGCTGCGCCGCGCGGACATCCGGCCGACTTTCCTGCAAAAAGTGGTGCGCAGCGAGCCGCAGTTGAAGCTGCTCTTCCCGCTGACCTACCTGGCCATGCGCCGCCTGGACCTCTCCGGCTACGACGTGGTCTTGAGTTCCTCCACGTTTTGCGCGAAGAACGTCGCCCCGCCGGCCGGCGCCCGCCACATCTGCTACTGCTACTCTTTTTTCCGCCCCGCCTGGGAATTCGACCAGTACGTGGCCGCCTACGATTGGAACCGCTTGGCCAAGGCGGCTCTGCGCCCGCTGTTTGCGGGCTTTCGCGGGCTGGATTACCGTGCGGCGCAACAGCCGCACCGGCTGGTGACCCTCTCGCACCATGCCGCTCGAAAAATCGAGCGGGCCTACGGCCGGAAGCCCAGCGTTGTTTATCCGCCGGTGGACGTGGCGCGCTATCCGCTGGCCTCGCGGTCAGAGGATTACTACCTCGTGGTGTCGCGGCTGATGCCCTACAAGCGCATTGACATCGTTGCGGAAGCATTCCGGCGGTTGGGTCAGCGGCTCAAGATTGTCGGCGCCGGCCCGGACCTCGAACGCCTGAAGGCGCTGGCGGGGCCAAGCGTGGAGTTCCTCGGCGGCGTCTCCGAGGAGACACTGGTGGACTACTATGCGCGTTGCCGGTGCCTGGTCTTCCCCGGAGAAGAAGACTTCGGACTCGTGCCCCTGGAGGCGCACGCCTGCGGGAAGCCCGTGATTGCGCTGGGCCGCGGCGGCGCGCTCGAAACCGTGGTGGCGGTGAACGACCCGGACCGCGCTGCGCGACCCGCTCGCGAAGCGACCGGAGTCTTCTTTTATGAACAGACGGCCGAGGCGGTGATCGCGGCGGTGCGCTTGTTCGAGTCACTGGAGTTTTCTGCGCCGGCCATCCGCGAGCGCGCCTGGCATTTCGACAAGATCCAATTCCAACGCGAGCTCGTTTCGTTCATCGAGCGGGACCTCGCCGCGTCACGCGCTGCCTGAGCGGGGAAGAGGTGGCCTGCGCCGCGCGTCTGCGGGAGAGGCCCGCCTCCGCGGAAGGACTGCGTCGCGGCTTCTCCGCGAACGGCGACGCGGCTCGAGCGCAGGGCAATGGGTTTAGGGTTTCACTTCGGCCGGAGTTTCGGCGGCGCACTTCCAATATTCCAGCAAGTCGGCAAGGCTTTGCGAGAGGGAGATGGCCGGCTGCCAGCCGGTCTCCCGGCGCAGCTTCGCAGCGTTTCCCACCATCCTTGCGGGATCGCTGCGGCGCAGGCGGGCAGCATCGAGGCGAATGTCCACTTTCACGCCTGCCAAGCCTGCCAGGACTTCGACGACCTCTCGCAGGGAATGAGCCGCGCCGGTGCAGATGTTATAGACCTCGCCGGCTCGCCCCTTGGCCAGAAGCATCCAGAAGGCGCGGACGACGTCCCGCGCATCGATGAAGTCCCGCTCGCGGGACAATTCGCCGGCGAAGATGACCGGCTCGCGCCTTCCCAGCGCGATTTCGGCCACCTGATGCGCCAGGCCGGAACAGGAGAATTCCGGAGACTGCCGCGGCCCGAGGGCGTTGAACGGCCGGGCCAGGACCACCGGGAGGTCGAAATGCAATTGGTACTGCCGTGCCAGGAGCTCCCCGCAGGCCTTGCTTGCTGCATAGGGCGATTGCGGGTCGGTGGGGGCATCCTCGTCGAGCGGCTCGCCGCGCGGGCTTTCCTTATAAACTTGCGCGGAGCTGGGGAAGAGCACCCGCGGCGGAGGGGAGAGCCGGCGCGCCGCCTCGAATAGGTTTAAGGTGCCGGCAATGTTGGTCTCGTAGGTGAGGCGCGGCTGCTCGAGAGAGTCCTGAGGCGAAGAGGCGGCGGCAAGGTGATAGAGCTCCTGGGGACGCGCGTGGCGGACCACCCGGGCGACGGCGTGTTCTTGCCGGATGTCGCACTCGAGCAGTTGCAGGCGCGAGCCGACCGCCACCGGGAGGCGCGATTGGTCGTGGCGCTGCCGCAACCCGTGGACCTCGTAGCCCTGGGAAAGCAGGAACTCGGCCAGGTGGGAGCCGAGGAAGCCCGCGCAACCCGTGATCAGGGCCCTCACCGGCTGGCGGCTCCTACGGCGAGCTCGGAGCGTACGCAGCGCAAGTCTGCGTCCACCATGAGCCTGACCAGATCGTGGAAGCTCGTAGCGGGCTTCCAGCCCAATTTCCGGCGCGCCTTCGAGGCGTTGCCCACCAGCTGCGCAACGTCAGCCGGGCGCAGCAGCGCTTCGTCCTCGGCCACAAACTCGCGCCAGTTGAGTCCCAGGTGGCCGAAGGCGGCCTCCACAAGCTCGCGCACCGCGTGGCACTCACCCGTGGCGAAGACGAATTCCTCGGGCGTGTCCTGCTGGAGCATCTGCCACATGCCGAGCACATAATCGCCGGCGAAGCCCCAGTCGCGCCGGGCGTCGAGGTTGCCCAGACGCAGCTCGCGCTCCAACCCGAGATGGATGCGGGCCACAGCGTGGGTGATCTTTCGGCTGACGAATTCCAGGCCGCGCCGCGGCGATTCGTGGTTGAACGAGATACCGCAGGCGGCGAACAGGCCGTAGCTTTCGCGGTAGTTGATGGTGATCCAGTGGGCATACACCTTGGCCACGCCGTAAGGGCTGCGCGGGTAAAACGGAGTGGATTCGCTCTGCGGGCTCTCGCCGCAGGAGCCAAACATCTCGCTGCTGGACGCCTGGAAGAAGCGGATGCGCGGGTTCACGGCGCGGATGGCTTCGAGCAGACGGGTCACGCCGAGCCCAGTCGTCTCCGCGGTCAGCTCAGGCTGATTCCAGGAGGTGGGCACGAAGGACTGCGCGGCCAGGTTGTAGACCTCGTCCGGCCTGACCTGCTCGAGAGCCTTGATCAGCGAGTTCTGGTCGAGCAGGTCTCCGGGGATCAGTTGGAGGCGGTCCTGGATGTGGCGAACCCGCTCGAGGTTCGTGCTGCTCGAGCGTCGCACGAGACCGGAAACGCGGTAACCCTTTTCCAGCAGGAGTTCCGCCAGATACGAGCCGTCCTGGCCGGTCACTCCGGTGATGAGAGCCGATTTGCCGGTTTTATCTTGGTTCACAGAATCTCCTCCGGAAGGGGTCACTTGCCTGGCTTGGCCTCCGCGCGCAACGCGCAGGCGCTGTCCAGCTCGCGGCCACACTCGTGCAGGATAACTTCCGCGGCCGCGGCCAGATCGGCGACGGCGAAATCGGCGGCGAGGCCAGCCGCGGCTGCTCCGGAGGCCCCAACCAGTAGCGTGGTGCACCCTGCGGCCTTGCCCGCGGCGATATCTCTTGCGCTATCGCCGACCATCCAGGAATCCTGCAGGCTGATGTGCCAATCCTCGGCGGCGCGCACGAGCAGGCCGGGTTTCGGCTTGCGGCAGGCGCAGTGGTCGTCATCGTCGTGCGGGCAGGTGTAGATGGCGTCGAGCGGCACGGCGCGTAGCAGGCGGCGGTGCATGCTCCGCAGCATAGCAGGAGCGAGCGCGCCGCGGGCGATATCGGGCTGGTTGGTAACCACCACAGCCAACAGACCGGCCCGGCGCAAGTCTTCGACGGCGGCGCGCGCGTCCGCAAGCACGGCAAATTCGGACAGCGTCCGCGGAGAGACGCTGCGGCCGGCGCGCGGAACCAGCCGCGTCAGCACGCCATCCCTATCGAGAAACACGGCCCGCCGCATGAACACTCTTGTTTTCCGCGCCGGCGCGTATCCGCTCGGCCAGGCAAAACGTCACCAGATGGTGCAGCACGACGTGGAACGACTCGACGTGCGGCGTCGTGTTGTAGGGTACCACCACCGAGACATCGGCCAAGTCCTTCATTGCGCCGCCGTCAAACCCGCTGAAGCCCAGCGCGTAGCCGCCGTGTTCCCGGGCGTAGTGCAAAGCGCGGAGCAAGTTCTGCGACCACAAGCCCGCGTGGTCGCGCCCGGCGCCGCCGTGGACGCTGATGCCCACGACCACGTCGCCGGGGCGAAACAGCGTCTCGAGCTGGACGACGTAAACCTTATCCCAGCCCTCATCGTTCACCAGCGCGCTGAGTAGCGGCACGTTGTCCACCAGGCTGAGCGCCCGCAACCGCGGCTGCCCCGGCACGATTGTGCACTTGAACAGATCGGCGGCCAAATGCGCGGCCGTGCCCGCCGAGCCGCCGTTCCCACAGGTGAAGATCGTGCTGCCGCGCTGCCAGGCGGCGTACAGCATTTCGATGGCGCGGTCGATGACCGGGCGGTCAATGGTCTCCGCCACCTGCTTGATGCCTTCGAGATATCCCTCGATGTATTCCTGGTTGTGCATAGCTCTCTTCCTCGGCAACAGAAATGGCGCGTCCGGTGCGCGCCGACTCGTAAGCGGCCTGGACCAGCCGCAGCGCCTGCCAGCCGTCGAAGCCGTCGGCCAGCGGCCGGCGGTCTTCGCGGATGGCGGCGGTGAACTCCTCCCACTCCCGCGCCCAGGAGCAATCCTCCCCGGGGAATTCGATGCGCTCCTCAGCCGGAAGGCCGAAGTCCGCCGGGCGGCGCCCGATGATCAGGTGTTCGCTGCCATAGCTGCCCCCCAGGCCTTCGACGATCAGGTAGCCGTGCTCGCCGAACACTTCGAACGAAAACAGGTTCTTCCACTGCGTCCAACTGACGTGCAGGCTGGCCACCTGCCCGCCGGGCGTGCGCAGCGTGCAGAAGGCGTTGTCTTCTACCGGTGCGGACCAGAAGGCGCTTTGGAGCATCGCCGAAACCTCGCTGAACTCGCCCAGAAACCAGCGGAACAGGTCGAGCGCGTGAATGCCCTGGTCCATCAACTCCCCGCCGCCGCTTTCGACCGGGTCGGCGCGCCACTCGCGCTCGTAGCCGGCGCGCCCGCCGTGGCCGTAGCGGGAGCGAATCCCCAGTAGCCGGCCAATCCGGCCGGCCTCGGCCAAGGCATGCGCCTGCCAGACCGCGGGGTGGTGGCGGTGATTGAAGCCCGTTTTCAGCTTCACGGCGCTTTGTGCCGCGCAGGCCACCAGTTGCGCGGCCTCCACGGCAGTTGTGGCCAGCGGCTTTTCGCACAACACGTGCTTGCGCGCCTGGAGCGCGCCGCGGCTGACGGGCGCGAGCCAGCGCGGCGACGTCGCCACCACCACCGCGTCCACGTCCGGTGCGGCCACCAGCGCTTCCCACTCGGTACCCGCCCGGCAAGCGTAGCTCTCCGCCAGGGCTTGCGCGCGGCGCGCGTTCTGATCCGCGACGGCGACCAGCCGCGCGTCGGCGTCGCGCGCCACTTCGCGGGCGCGTTTGGCGCCCATCTGGCCCGCTCCCACGATGCCCACGCGCAACATAGCGCCTGCTTAACGCACCTCGGTGAAGCGCCGCCCGTCGATGCGTCGCAGCGTGAACAACGCCGAGCAGTCCAGCTCCGGCGCGCGCTCGGGCAGCGACTTCCAGTCGTCCCAGACGGCGCTGATCAGCCGGCCGGTGATCCCGGCGGCTGCCGGGGAGGCCAGGAACACAGCCAACTCGGCGGCCAGTGCCGCCGGCGCGCCGCCATTGGCTTTCTGCTGCTGGGCCTTCGCGTAGAATTCCTCGCCGGCACGTTCCCCTGCGGCGAGCACCTCGTCGAGCAGGCGCGTATTCACCGCGCCCGGCGCGATGGCGTTGACGCGCACGCCGCACTCCTTGACCTCTTCGGCGACGGTCTCGGTAAGCCGCACCACGGCGGCTTTCGAGGCGCCGTAGGCGCTGAATCGGGGAAACGGCGCCACCGCGCCGCCGCCGGAGAAATTCAGCACCACGCCCTTGCGGCGCGCGATCATCCGCGGCAGGACCGCATGCATCGTGAAAACGGTGCCCAGCAAGTTGATTTCGACGGCCTCGGCCCAGGCGCGCAAATCGTTTTCGACAAACGTTCCGATGGGCCCGTAAATGCCTGCCGCATTGACCAGCGCATCGATGCCCCCGAATTTTTTCTGCGCCGCAGCGACCACGCGGGCCACGTCGTCCCGCCGGGAGACATCTCCGGCCAGCGCCACCGAGCTGACCCCGCAGGACGCCGTCTCTGCGGCCACCCGAGCGATTTCGCTCTGCGTGCGCGCCACGAGCACCAAGTTGGCGCCGGCGCGGGCGAAGGCGTGCGCGACCGCCTCGCCGATCCCACGGCCCGCGCCGGTGATCACCACGGTTTCGCCCTCGAGCCTCATCGCGCCACTCCGTTTCCGGCGCGTTCCAGGGCCTCTTCCGGAATCCCCACGCCGCGGTAGTGGAAGCCCGCATCCCGCGCCGCATGGTCATCGAGGAAGTTGTGGGCGTCGATCAGCACGGGCTCGCGCATCGCCCGCCTCAGCCGCGCCAGGTCCAGACGCTGGAATTCCGGCCAGGGAGTCATGAGCAGGAGAGCGTCCGCGGACTCCGCGGCCTGATAAGGGTCGGTGCAGAGCGCCACGCCGTCGGTTTCCGCCGTGGGTTTGGCGAGCTGCGGATCGAACGCCCGCACCTGTGCTCCGGCATCGCGCAGCCGCCGCGCCAGCGCCAGGGCATGCGAGCGACGCAGTGTGTTTGTGCCGGGCTTGTAGGTGAGCCCGAGCAACCCCACGCGCCTCCCGCGCAGCCCGCCGCAGGCGCTGGCTATCTTTTCCAGCAACCGGGTCAATTGCTCGCGGTTGACCTCCAGGGTGGCGTCGAGCTGCGGAGTTTTGCGGCCGCACTGCTTACCCAGGCGGCGCAGGGCCTGAACGTCCCGGCCGAGCGTACCTCCGCTGAACCCCGGTCCCGGGTTCAGAAACGCGTGCGGGCCGATGCGGCGGTCGTGGCGCAGCCCGCGCACGATGTCGCGCATGTCCGCGCCGCAGATTTCGGCCAGCCCGGCCAACTCGTTGGCGAAACCAATGGACGTGGCCAGGAAAGCGTTCAGGGCATGCTTGGTCATCTCCGCACTGGCCAAGCTCATGGTCAGGGAATGCGCGGAGACTCCCGCGTAGAGGCGCAGCAGACGGGCCGCGGCATTTTCGTCATCGGCTCCCACCACGAGGAAATCGGGATGCAGGAAGATGTCGAGCGCCTCTCCCAGGCGCAGATTTTCCGGTTGATAGACCAGGTCGAACAAAAGCCGCGGCGCACGCGTGCGCAGCCGTTCGGCCAGTTGCCGGCAGGTGCCCACCGGCACCTGGCTCATCACCACAATCTCTACCCCGGACGGCGCCGCTTCGGCGATGGCGTCCATCGTGGATAGGATCGCTGCCAAGTCGCTCTGATCGTTTTCGTCCACCGGGGTGTCCACGGCGACGAAGATGTATTCGGCGTCCGCGAAAGCTTCCGAGCAGGAGAGAACGAAGCGCAAACGACCCTCGGCGGCCTGCTCGGCGATCAGCTCGGCCAAGCCCGGTTCGTATACCGGCGGGGCTCCCCGCAGCAACTGGAGGACGGCCTGGGGATCGCCATCGGTGGCGCGGACGGTGTGGCCCAGCTTCGCCAGGCCCGCCGCGGCGACGCAACCCAAATGCCACAGCCCCGCTACGGCTAGGCGTGCCATGCCGCGCCTCCATTCCAGTGGAAAGTGCCGTCGGTCAGGTTGGCCATCACCTTGGTGCCCTCGAAGTCGAACCGGCAGCGCATCTCGCGCAGCCCGGCGGCTTGCAGGGCCCGGCGCAACTGGTTTTGGCGGTCCTCGCTGTAAAACACAAAGAACCCGCCGCCCCCAGCGCCGGAGATCTTTCCTCCCAGCGCGCCGTTTTCCTTGGCCAGCGAATAGAGCTGGTCGAAGCGCGGGTTGCTCACGCGCTGCGAGAGCTTCTTCTTGGCCTGCCAGTGCCGGTCCAGTGCCAGGCCGAAGTCCGTCAGGTTGCCCTTCTGGATCGTCTCCAAAATCTGGTAACCCATCTCCTTGATGGCGTGCAGGCTTTCCACGACGTTCGGCTGCGCTGTGGCCACGCTGCGGCTTTGTTCGGAGAGGATGTCCAAGCTGGAGCGCTCGGTTCCGGTATAAAAAATCAGGAGGTTGCGTTGCAGGTCGTCCAGTATGGCATCCGAAATTTCGACGGGGGAGACTCCGACGGTGCCGTCAGGGGCGATCTCGAGCGCGGTGAGGCCGCCGAACGAAGCCATGTACTGATCTTGTTTGCCGATGGGCTTACCGAGGATTTCAATCTCCAGCCGGCAGGCTTCCTCGGCGAGCTCCTGGTAGCTGACCGGCTGCCGCTTCATGGTGTGCAGGGCGTTGAGCAGGCCCACGGCGTAGCAGCTCGAGGAGCCCAGGCCGGTGCCCGCGGGCACATCGGCCATGGAGACGATCTCCACGCCGCGATCGATCCCCGCCAGGTGCAGCGCTTCGCGGGCAATCTCGTGCTGGAGCGCGTCGCGGTGCGGCACGATCTCCGAACGGGTGTACTTCACGCGCACCAAGTCATCCACGATTGGCCGGTTGAGGTTGATGAACATGTATTTGTCGATGGCGGCGGCAAAAACAAATCCGCCGTAGCGGGAGTAGTAGGCGGGCAGGTCGGTGCCCCCGCCTCCCAGGGTGATGCGAAATGGGGTGCGCGTGAGGATCATGCCGGCGTGTCTCTCAAGCCTGGGCCGCCGCGGGCCGCAAGACTCCCCGCTGCTTCATTTCCCGCGCCGCGGCCTCGTAGTTGTCCGGGACTTCCCGCTGCTGGCCGGCCCAGGCAACATAGTCGGCGACGATCTGCTCGACCGAAAACTGCGGCGCCCAGCCCAGCTGGCGCAGCTTGGAGGAGTCCGACACGGTGTGCCGCGTGTCGCCGACGCGGAATTCGCCGCGCAGCACGGGGGGGAGGTCCATGCCCGTGGCCGCCGCGACCATGCGCGCGAATTCGAGCACCGTCACGCCGCGGCTGCCGCCCACATTGAAGGCGGCGAAATCGCACTCCGGGCGTTCCAGCGCGAGCCGATGGGCAGCAGCCACGTCGCGGACATGCGCGTAGTCGCGGAGCTGCTTCCCGTCCTCATAGATGACCGGCGGCTTGTGGTTCAGCAGGCGCTGCGTGAAGGTGCGACACACGCCGGAATAGGCGTTGTAGAGCGAGTTCCGCGGGCCCTGCACGATGGAATACCGCAGCGCCACCGTGGGGATGCCGTAGCGCCGGCCCAGAGCGATGCCCAGCAACTCGGCTGAGTATTTGGAGATGCCGTAGGCGGTGTGCGGCTGGACCACGGACTCGTCCAAGGGCGCGGGCGCGAGCGCTCGCCGGCAGCGCGGGCAGGCGTGCTCCCATTCGCCGCGCTGCAACTGCTCGAGCGGCCGCGGGCCGGGATAGCACACGCCGTGTTCGCCGCAGATGTACCGGCCTTCGCCATACACCGCTTGAGAGGAGGCCAGCACGATCTTTTCGACGGGGAGATTTCTCTCCACCACCAGTTCGTACAGCAGCGCGGTGCTGTAGGCGTTGACGTGCAGGAAGGTGCTGAAGTCCAGCATGTAGTCCTGATAAGCGGCCAGGTGGAAGACGCAGTCCACCCCGGTGAGCGCGCGTTCCCAGGCGGCGCGGTCGCGCACATCGCCTTCGACGAAGTCCACATCCGCGGGCAAATAGGCGGGCCGGCCTCGCGGGTGCACGCGAGGCTGCAGGCTATCGAGCACGCGCACTTCGTAGTTGTGCTCCCGCAGCAGGTCGCAGGTGTGCGATCCGATGAACCCTGCTCCGCCGGTCACCAAAGCCCGACGCACGGCTGCCTCCGCGCTCAGTACGCCCCGCGGCCCCGCAGGACCGCGGGAATGGTCTTCAGCAGGATCTTGCAGTCCAGCCACAGAGACGCGGACTGGATGTACTGCAGGTCCAGCCGCGCCCACTCGTCGAAGCTGTGGATTTCACTGCGGCCGTTGACCTGCCACAGGCAAGTGATCCCCGGCTTGATGCTGAGCTTGCGCCGCTGCCAGAAGGCGAAGCGGTCCGCCTCTTCCGGGAAGGGCGGCCGCGGCCCCACCAGGCTCATGTCGCCTTTCAACACGCTGTAGAGTTGCGGCAGCTCGTCCAGGCTGTACTTGCGAAGCAAGCTTCCCAGCGGGGTGACTCGGGGATCGTTGCGAATCTTGAATACCGGCCCGCTCATTTCATTGCGCGCGAGGAATTGAGACTTCCGTTGTTCCGCGTCCGGCACCATGGTGCGGAACTTGTAACTGACAAACGGCTTTTTGTTCATGCCCAGGACGCGCCAGCGGAAGAGCACCGGCCCGTCCGGCGAGGCCAGCTTGATCAGCAGCGCAATCAGAGCGAACAGCGGCGCAAGCACGACCAGCAAGGCCGCGGAGAGCGCCACATCCATGGCCCGCTTCACAACCAGATAACTGCTCGGGCGGGGCACATTGGAAAGCGCGGCCACGGGCCGCCCGAGGAAGAGATCGAGCGAAGCTGCAGTTTCCGCCCAGGCGTAGCCCAGGCGCGGCAGGTAGAAATCGGGCAGCACGGCGACGCGCAGGCCGAGCTCCAGCGCGGCGGCGATCAGGCTTTGCGCCTCGGGGACGCGGTCCACAGGCATGGCGAACACGACGATGTCCACCGGATGCGCGAACAGGTAGGGCTGGAGAAGCTCGGTCGAGCCCAGCAGCGACACACCTTCCACTTCGGCGGCGGCCTGCGCCGGCTCAGGGTCGAGGCAGCCCACCACCTGGTAATAGCCGTCCTCTGCCTGACGCGTTTGCCGGATGAATTCCCTGGCGCGCTCCCGCGAGCCAATCACCAGGATGCGCGCGATGTTGTAGATGTGCGAGCGATGCGCCTCCAGAGCCGAAAGCGACAGCCAGCGCGTGGCGATGGACACCGGCACGGCCAGCAGGCAAAAGCCGAAGATGAGCAGACGGCTGACAGCGTGCAGTTTGAAGGCAAAAATCACCAGGGAAAGGGCTCCCAGGCCAAGGGCCTGGGAGCGCACCGTGCGCGCGATCACAGTTTGCCAGGAGAGCGGTGTGGCCGAGTGCAACCCGGCCTGCTCGAGCAGGAAATACCACAGCGGAAAGATCAGCAGCAGCAGACCGACGTAGGCCGTAAAGGGCTGTGCAGCAAACGCCCCGGCGCGCAGGTGCGGCCGGTAGTAAGGCAGAAGGCGATAGGAGAGATAAAAGCTGGCGCTCAGAGAGAGGAAGCTGCCCGTCAGAAGCACGTGTCGCGTGCTCCAGAGTCCCGCGGGATGTAACCGGGTGGACAAAATCAGATTCCCGAAGCGCGCACCTGGCTGTTGGAGCTCAACTGGCCATCTTGGCCTGGGCAATCTGGGCCATGGCCTTTTCCGCGTCTTGATTGAACTGCCGCACTGTCTCCCGGCTGTACTTGTGGTCCACCATCTTGGGCAAGAACTGCGGCGGGATGGTCACGATGTGCGCCCCGGCAATGGCCGCGTTTTGAACATCCATCACCGCGCGGATGCTGCCCACCAGAACCTTGGCGGCGTAGCCCCACTCCTCGAGCCACTGGCGCACCTGGCGGATGACGATGCCGGGGTCGCTGCCTTCGTCGGCGACGCGTCCGGCAAAAATGCTGACGTAGGTGGCTCCGGCCTTCGCCGCCAGGATGGCCTGATTGAACGAGAGGATCGTCGTGGTGTTGATGGGGATGCCCTCCTGGTTGAGCGCGTGGATCACTCCCAGGCAGGAATCGCCGTACTCATTCACCACGGGAATTTTCACCACGATGTTCGGCGCCCAGCGGGCAAACCGGCGCGCCTGTTTCAGCATCTCGGCGTGGTCGTTGGTGGTCACCTCGACGCTCACCGGCCGGTTGCCCAGCAGCGCGCAGATCCGCCGCGCGCCCTCTTCAATGTCATAGACGCCGTCCTTGAACATGATGCTGGGATTGGTGGTCACCCCATCAATCACGCCTTGGCGGAGCCAGCGCTCGATTTCGAGATAGTCGGCCGAATCGAGAAAAATCTGCATTTTTTGCCTCCGGGCCACGCGCGGCGCGCCTGCGCCGTCAGGGGGTCTGCTCTCCCTGGGAGTGTTCCGGCGAGCCGTAGTAGTCGTAGTGGTAATAGCGGTAGTAATCGTCGTCGCCGGCGTGCACGTCGAGGTTGTTGAGCACCACGCCAATCAAGTTGGCGCCCACATCGCGGGCATAGGCTTGCGCGCGCTGGGCCAGCTCACGCGGCGTGGCGCCGCCCTTCACCACCAGGAGCACGCCCTCGACCATGGTGGCCAGGATGCGGCTGTCGGCCACATTGAGCAGGGGCGGCGAGTCCACCACCACAAAGTGGTATTCCGCCTTGGCTTCACGCAATAGCGTGCGCATGCGTTCGGAAGAGAGCAGTTCGGCCGGGTTGGGCGGCACCGGCCCGCACACCAGCGCGTCCAAGGCGGCCCGCCCGGTGGGCTGCACCGCCGCGCGCCAGTCTTGCTGGCCGGTCAGGTAGCTGACCAAGCCCAAGCTGTTCTCGAGCTGAAAAACTTTTCGCACGCTTGGCCGGCGCATGTCGGCGTCAATCAGCAGAACGCGGTGGCCGAGTTGCGCGAGCGAGATGGCCAGGTTGATGGAGATGGTGGTCTTGCCCTCGCTGGGCTGCGAGCTGCTCACCAGCAGCGTGCGCGGCGGCCGCTCGGCGGTGGAGAGCAGTACCGAGGTGCGCAGGCTGCGAAACGCTTCGCCGAGCGCGGAGTGCTGCTGGGCCTCCGCGTCGATGCGGTACCATTGCGGCGCCACCGCCGTTGACTTCTCCGCTTCGCTGGCCAGCAGCTTGCGGCGCTCGTACAGGCCGTACACGCCTCCGCGGTGGCCGTTCAGCGATTCCACCGAAGGGATCAGCGCCAGCGCCGGCAGGCCCAGGAACCGCGTCACGTCCTCGGAGGTTTTCAAGCTGTTGTCCAAATGCTCTTGCAGGAACGCCGCGCCGATACCCAGCCCCAGTCCCAAGACCACGGCCAGCGAGAGGTTCAGCAACAGGCTGGGCTTGGCGGGTTTCTTGGGCGGCTCGGCAGCATCCACCACGCGGATGTTGCTGGCCTTCAGCCCGGCGGAGACCCCGGCTTCCTTCAGCCGTTGCAGCAGGCCTTCGTAGAGCTGCTTGTTGGTATCCACCTCGCGCTTCAGAATGTTGTACTGCACCGAGCGCTCGGCAATCACGTTAGCTTGCTTGCGCTGCTCTTCAAAGGCCTGGTGCACCAGGGCTTCGCGGCGCTGCGCGGCCAGGTAGTCGTTGGTGATGCGCTGGGCGATGCGCCCGCGCTCGCGTCCCAGCACCGTCTCGATCTCCTGGATCTGGCTCTGGAGTTGCTTGACCTTGGGGTAGTCGGGAGTGAAAGTGGTGCCCAGCAGGGCCTGCTCGCGGTTGAGTTCGGCCAGGCGCATGGTGAGTTCCTGCAGCAGGCGGTTCTCGGCCGCGCCCGGCAGGGAGCCGTACTCGCCCGCCTGCACCAGCCGGTAGAGTGACTCCCGGTCGTAGCGTGCGGCTTGCGCCTTGGTGAGCTCTTCCTGGAGCTGGCGCAGCCGCTCGTTGACGATGTTTTCCGGCGCGCCCTTTTCCCTCTCCAGGAACAGCAGGCCGTTTACCCGGGCATAGCCCTGCAAATCGTCTTCCGACTTCTCCAGCCGCGCCTTCAACTCGTGCAACTGCTGCGAGAGCCACTCGGAAGCCTTTTGGGTGGCTTCCCAGCGCACTTCCAGGTTCTGCTCGATGTGGTGCGAAGCCAGGGCATTGACCACGCGAGCGGCGAGTTCGGGGTTCTGCGACTCAAAACTAATCTCCACCAGGCGGCTGCGCTTGATGGGCTCGACAGCGAGCCGGTCCTGAAACCGCGCCAGGGTGATCTGGTATCCCTCGGGGTCGCGATCGGCGTCGCCCGCGGCAAAGGTCTGCAGCCGCGCCGCGCCGCGGGCGTCGGGGTGGCTGCGGCGGCCGGCGCGGGAATTGAATTCCGCCAATCGGTCCAGCCGGAACTGATCGATCACGCGCCGCGCCAGGGTCTCGCTGCGCAGGATCTTGTACTGCGTTTCGAGGTAAGTGTCCGAGACGGTCTCGAGCGCGAACAGCTCCTGCACCGTCAGGATGTTGGGGTTTTCCTTTTCGATTTCGAGCAAGGCCCGAGCGCGGTAGGTGGGTTTCTGCTTGAGCGTGCCCAGCAGCACGACGGTAAACAGCACGAAGAAGACGGTCAGGATGGTCCAGCGGCGCTTGCGGATCACCCGCCAGTAGGCCAGCAGATCGGGCGACTCGCGCATCTCCACAGTTTCCGGACGCAGCAGCGATGCCGGGCGCACGCGCTCGAGCGTTCCCGGAGCCGGCTCGTAAATCTGAATCTTGTTTTCAGGGTCCACGTTATCTCCGGAAGACCAGAATGCCGGTGAGGGTGGTGATGGCCGCCTCGGCGCCGCGGTAAAACCCGCTGCGCGCGGCGCTGTTGGGCACAAACACAATGTCTTTGGGGCGCAAGATGGGGTCCTCCGCTTTTCCGGAGAGAATCTTCCCCAGGTCCAGGGCGATTTCGATGCGCCTCCCGGTGCGTTCCTCGGTGCGGATGATGCGCGCCTGACCTTTGGCCGAGGTGCGCGTCAAGCCTTCGGCCAGGGCCAGGGCCTGCAAGACGGAGATGTTTTCGTTGCTCTTCAGCAGAAAGCCGCCGGGCTTCTTGACCTCTCCCACGACATAGACAATCCCGGCGCGGGTAACCTTGACGACGTCGCCGGGCAAAACAGGAACGTTCCAGCGCGGGTCGCCCGACTCCAGCAGCTGCTTGAGGTTGATCTCAGTGGCCGCGCTTTCGGCGGGGGTCGCCGGCTCCGCCGAGGTGGTTTCGCCGGCAGAGGTCTCGCCAGTTGCCGGGGCATCGGGAGGCGCGGCAGCTTCCCCCGTTGAGTTGGCCAGGCCTCGCAAGCCGGCCCCGCGCAGCACCAGCACCGTGTCGCCCGCATCCTCGGCCAAGCCTTCGGCCATGGAGAGCAGCTCGACCACGGTCTTTGGCCCGCGCACCTGGAATACCCCGGGCTTTTTCACCGCGCCGAAGACCGACACTGCATGACTCTGCATCTCGTGCACAAACACGCCCACGTGCGGGTCTTTCAAAAACGTGCGGCGCAGCAGCTCTTCGAGCACAGACTCCAGCTCGCGCGGCGTCAGGCCGCCGGCATGCACCCCGCCCAGCAGCGGCAGGGAGATCTCCCCGCCCGCGGAGACACGCTGCGCGCGGTTCAGCTCCGGCGCTTCGAACACGGTGATGTCCAGCAAATCTTCCGGCCCGATGCGATATTCGCCCGGGCGGAGATCGGTGGCCTGCGGCTCGCGCATCCGCCGCAATTGCTCGAGGCGCTGGTTGTACTCCTGCGTGGTCTGGCCTTCGAATGGCCGCTGGCCCTGGGCCTCCGACTGGCTCTGGCTCCAGGCCAGACTCGGCGCCACACTCGATGCGCTCATCGCCGCGAGCAGCGCCAGCGCGGGGCCGACCACTGGCCTCCAGCCGTGCGAGCCGGGCGCCATGTCCTTCATCGTTGCATCTCCCTTCGCCCCAGTTTGTGTCCTCGCCGCGGCATATGCGGCGGCTGTGTTTCCCCGGTGGAGCTATTGGCCGGTAAATTTCGCCCGGCGGCGGGGCGGTACAGCCACACCCCTAGCCTCAGCACAGCGACGCGAGGCTGGGAGCGGTCCGAGAGATCGGGACTTGGCCGGGGCCTACGCCTGCGGTAGGGCCCCTCGCCGCCTGGTTCAGTCCCCGGCCGTCCCGCAGTTACGGGCAACTGATCCGGTTCTGCGAAACCACCACGCAGCTTTGCGGTTGCGGACGGGTCACCGCCTGAACGCCCAGTGCCAGGCCGGTGAAGCCCGCGAGCGCGCTGGTCACCAGCACAACAGTCCACAGCGGGCTCAGCCCCCCGGGTCCGGTGGAGCCTTGCGCCACGGTGGCCTCCAGGGTGGTGCCTTCCTTGACTTCCACGGTACGGTCCGCCGCGGTGACCACGGCCGTGCCCTTGCGCGCCATCACTTTCAGGCTACGGCCATGGATGGCCACTTCATAGGCCCCGGCAGTCGAGCCGGCCGTTTGGATGCGCACGCCGTTGGCCTCGATCACCACCGGTTCGGCGGCGCGGCTTACCACCGCCAGCGCGCCGCGCTCGAGCGACACGGTGACCCGGTGGCCATCGCGCTGCACTCGCGCTGCGCTCAGCGCCGGCAGGAAAACCTGATTGCCCCCGGGCAGCGTCAGACCGAGCGCCGTATCCTTCTGCGTACTGATCCGGTCGCCGGCAAATACGGTGGTCTCCGCCGGCACCGGCGCGCCATTCACTTCCGCCGTGCCTTTGGTACTGAGCTTGCCCACTACCGCGGGGGACCCCGCCGGAGCTACCGGCGCGTACACCAGCAGCAATGCCAGCAAGCTCGCAACAGCTGTTCTCCATTCCATGGGTTTCCTCCTCAGAGAATCGTCATGACCCGCAATTGATGTGTTTGGTTGAAATTGCGCCTCGCAGAAAACGGGTTCGCTGGAACCCCGCGGAAGGGGAGGAAACGTGCCTTCGGGCGCCAGGGAACCCTGCTGCCAGCTGCACCCGGATATTCCACACCACTCTTGGAACACTTCCCCACAGGCTTTCCCGAATCGCTCGACAGTCCCCCCTGCATTCCAGAAATGGAACTGTTTTCGGGCGATTCCCTGGTGTCTATTGCAAGCGCCGTGCCATCGGTTTCACGCAGTGGCCACGGGCTGGCCTCCCGCATGCTCCACTCGGTTGTGTGGTATTCAAGCTTCAGGTATCTTCGTCTGGCCGTGGTTGATATTCATTGTCACATCCTTCCGGGGCTCGATGACGGCGCGGAATCGCTCGAGGAGGCTCTGCAGATGGCTGAGATGGCCATCGCCGAGGGAATTACTCATCTTGTAGCCACGCCGCATGCCAGCGCCGAGTACCCCTTTACTCCCGAATTGGTACAGCAGCGCCGCGATGAAATTCAGCGCTCCCTGGGCGACCGCCTGAGGCTGGCCACCGGCTGCGACTTCCACCTGAGCTTCGAGAACCTGCAAGACCTGCGTCGCGCTCCAGCCAAATACACCATTAACCAGAAGAGCTATCTGCTGGTGGAATTCGCCGAGTTCGCCATCCCGCCGAGCATCGACGACACGCTGTACCAGCTTCAGCTGGCGCGCCTTTCTCCCATCATCACCCATCCGGAGCGCAACGGGCTGATCCGCGCGCAGCCCGAGCGGCTGCACCGCTGGATCCACCAGGGGTGTTGCGTGCAGGTGACCGCGCAATCGTTGCTCGGCCGGTTTGGGCAGGGCACCCAACGCCTGGTGGAGCAGTGGCTGGACGAGGACTGCATCCACTTCTTCGCCAGCGATGCGCACAACCTGAGCTCTCGCCCGCCGCGCCTGCGCGCCGCCTACGAAGTGGTGGCCAAGCGCCGCGGGGAAGCCGTGGCGCAGGCGCTTTTCCGCGACAACCCTCTGGCGGCGTTCGAGGGCCGCCCGCTGCCGTACCTCCCCGAGCCGCCGGAAAGCGACTCTCCGGGCGCGCGCCACCCCCGGCGCAAGCGGTTCATCTTCTTCTAAGCAGCTTTCCCTCTAGCCCGGCAATGCAGTGGCCGGCGTCGCCGGCAGACGAGGAACGCCTTCGCTCAGAGGATTTCGAGCAGGGTTGCCCGGAGGTGTTGCTGCTGCGCCGGGTCGAGCTTGGCGCCGTGCGCGGTCAGGTAAAAGACGTCAATCACCTTCTGGCCCTCGGTGTCGATGAGCGCGACCTCGATGCTGCCGCCCATCTCGGCAATCGCCGAGCTCACCTGGTAGAGCAGCCCCGGGCGGTCCTGGGTGATCAGCTCGAGCAGCGTGCTGTGCGAGGAGCTGCAGTCGTCGAAGCGTACTTGTGTGGCGATCTTGACCTTGGCGCTGGGCGACGCGCCGGGGTGGAGTCGCCCACTCAGCAGCGTTTCGAGATTCGCCTGCCCGGTCAAGACCTCCACCAAGTTTTTCTCGAAGCGTTTGACCTCGGCAGGGTTCAGCTCCAGGGTGCGGAAGGGGTCCACGAAGCGAAACGTGTCCAGGACGATCCCGGCGCGGTTGGCAAACGTCTCGGCCTTCAGGATATTCATGCCCCAGGCGGTCAGCGCTCCGGTGAGCAGGGCGAAGTGGGCGGGGCGCCCGGTGGTGAGGACAGTCAGCTCGTAATCGTGCGGGCCGGGCCGCAGGCTCAAGGGCGCCGGAGTCTTCCCTAGCCGGCGGGCCATCTGCAAGTGCCCGGCAATCTCTTCCGGAGTGCGCGTGAACAGGTAGCGCCGGGGAAAGCCTTCGAGATAGGCCTGCAACTTTTCGAGTGTGGGGGGCTTGGGAAGATGTTCGCGGATGTGTTCCACCTGAGCCCGCTCGGCTCCGGCGGCATGGAAGCGATCTTCGTCCAGATTCCGCGTCAGGGCATTGCAGGTCGCGGCGTAGAGCTGCCAGAGCATTTCCGCCTTCCACGGCGTGAGGGCTTCGGGACTGACCGCGCGGATGTCGGCGTAGGTAAACAGGCAAAGCATTTTCAGCCGCTCGATGGTGCCCAGGGTCTCGGCGAAGCTGCGCACGGTCTGCGGCTCGAAGATGTCGCGGCGCAGCAACGTGGCGGACATCAGCAGGTGGCGGGAAATCAGAAAGCGGACCTCTTCGCGGTCGGCGGGGGGGATGGCCAAACGCGCCAGGATGGGCTCCACCGCCTGCAAGCTTCCCTCCAGGTGATCCGGCACGTCCATGCCCTTGCCCACATCGTGGAACAACAGCGCGAAGAAGAGCAGTTCGGGGCGCTCGAGCCCGGCGAAAATCTCGGCAAACCGGCGCTCCGCGTCGCTCTGCGGCGCGCGCAGGCGGTGCAGGTTTTCGATGGTCAGGAAGGAATGCTCGTCCACGGTGTAGCGATGGTAGAAGTCCCGGATGACTAGCGAATCGATGGCGCGGAATTCCGGGAACAGGCGCACGAGCAGGCCCAGCCGGTGCATGGCCCGCAAGGCCTCGGCCGCCGCGGGCAGGATGAGGATCTGGCGCAGGCGCGGCCAGAGTTGCGCGCCGGCCGCCAGGTCAGTCACCTCCGACAGCGCCTGCTCCACCGAGCGCTCCGCTGCGGCGCTCAGCCCGAGCGCGTGCCGCGCCTGAAACTCGAAAAGGGCGAGGAGCACTTGCGGTTCTGCGACCGCCGCGGGCTGGCGCAGAACGATGCGGCCGCGGGCCACGGAGAAATCGGCATTGGAGAGGCGCGATCTCCAATCCAGGAACTGGTCGTAGAGCGACGCCCGCGCCGCGGAGGCCTCCTCGAGCAACTGCGCGGCGCGGTGGTGGATGGCCCCGGCACAGCGGAAGTAGGCGCGCATCCACTCCTCGGCGGGGACGGACTCGCCCCGGCGGCCGCCGATTCCCTCGGCGGCCGCGTCGGCCTGAAATTCGTAAGTCAACCGGTTGAAGTCGCGCTGCTGGCGATAGTGCAGGAAGCAGCGCGCCGCGGCGAGAAACTCGAACGCCCGGCCGCACTGCTCCGCGAGCGTCGCCGGCCAGAGCCCTTCGGGGGTAATCCAGTGGCGTTGCTGCTCCAGCTCGGCAAGCAGCTCGAGCCATCCGGCGAGCTGGTAGTCCCGCAGGCCGCCGGGAGCTTCTTTCAGGTTGGGCTCGAGTTCAAAGATCGTGTGGCCGTGTTTGGCGTGTCGCTCACGGGTCAGTTGCACGAGGTTGCCGATGATTTCCTGCCGTTCGCGGGCGATGAGCTTCGGGATCACCCGCTCGCGCAGCCGGGCCGCCAGCGCCGCGTCGCCGGCCAGGTAGCGGCTGTCGAGCAGCGAGATGGAAAACTCCAGGTTGTCGCGGTCCAGCTCGTCGCATTCCTCGAGCGTGCGCGAAGCGGCGCTGACCCGCAGCGAGAGGTCCCACAGCGCTCGGGAAATTCCGGCCACGGCTTCGCGGCGAGACTCTTCCGCGCCGCGGTCGGCGGAGAGAAACAGGATGTCCACGTCGGAGTGGGGGAACAGCGCGCGGCGGCCATAGCCGCCCAGGGCCACGAGGCCAAATCCCTCCGCTGCACGGCGCTCCGCGGGGAACCAGTGGCTGTAGAGCTTGCCGACGACAGCATCCACCAGCGCCGAGCGCTCCACCACCGCGGCGCGCCCGTCGCCGCCGGACTCGAATTTCCGGCGGATCTTCGCGCTTTCGGCCAGATAGAACTCTCGCAGGGAGGTGTCCGGAGGGGCAGACGACTTCAGCGGCGGTTCCAGGTGCAGCGCTCCTGATGGCGAGGCCGGGGAGAAAAGCTGTCGGCGCCGGACACCATGGGGAAGCAGGGCCGCGCTGCGGCAGCGCGCCGCGGCGGCCTACAGCGCGTTATCTCCACGATCCTCGTTGCGGATGCGAATGGCTTCGTCCACGTTGGATAGAAAAACCTTGCCGTCGCCGATCTTGCCGGTCTTGGCCGCCTTCAAAATCGTTTGCACCGCGGAGTCCACCAGGTGGTCCGGCAAGACCATTTCAATTTTGATTTTGGGCAGCAAATCCACAGTGTACTCGCGGCCGCGGTACACCTCGGTGTGTCCTTTTTGACGGCCGTGGCCGCGCACGTCGGTTACCGTCATGCCCTCCACGCCGATCTCCGCCAGAGCGGTCTTGACCAGCTCGAACCGCGAGGGCTGAATGATCGCTTCCACTTTTTTCATGGCCGGTCTGCCCCGGCGGGAGCCGCTCGCTCGCCGCGCCGGAGTTACGCCTCCAAGTTATACCCTTCTTCGCCGTGCTGCGACACATCCAGGCCCTGGATCTCCGCCTCTTCGGGCACGCGCAGTCCGATCGCCAGATCCACCACCTTGAGGATGATCAGCGTGCCCACCGCCGACAGGACCCAGGCTACGGTGACGCCGAGGAACTGGTTCCATACCTGGCGCGCGTTGCCGTCCAACAGCCCCACGGCGACAGCGTGGCCCTGGGCGTCCTTGAAAATGGGATTGATGGCCTGGGTGGCGAAGACCCCGGTGAGCAGCGCGCCAATCGTGCCGCCGGCGCCGTGCACGCCGAAAGCGTCGAGCGAATCGTCATACCCGAACCGCGCCTTCACCCGGGCCACCATCCAGTAACACAGCAGGCCCGCTACCAGCCCGATGGTCAGGGCCGACATCGGTCCGACAAAGCCGGAGGCCGGAGTGATGGCCACCAGTCCCGCCACCGCGCCGGAGATGGCCCCCAGGGCGCTGGGCTTGCCGTTGCGCAGCCATTCCGCGGCGCTCCAGCCGAGCGCGCCGGCGGCGGCGCTGAAGTGCGTGGCTACAAACGCGCTGGTGGCCAGGCTCCCGGCGGTCAGCGCGCTCCCGGCGTTGAAGCCGAACCACCCCACCCACAGCAGGCAAGCCCCCGCAAAGCTCAGCACCACGCTGTGCGGCGGCATGGGCGCTCTGGGGTAGCCCAGGCGCTTGCCCAGGTAGAGCGCGCACACCAGCGCGGAAACGCCGGAGGTGATGTGCACCACCGTCCCTCCGGCAAAGTCCAGCGTGGGCACGCGCCCGCCGAGCGTGGCGTTGAGCAGGCCGCCCTTGCCCCACACCATGTGTGCCATGGGGTCGTAGACCAGAAACGACCACAGCGCCATGAACGCCACCATGGCGCTGAACTTCATGCGTTCGGCAAACGCTCCGGTGATCAGCGCCGGAGTGATGATGGCGAACATCAGTTGGAAAACCATGAAGGTTTGCTGGGGAATGCTGGCGGCGTAATCGGCGTCCGGCAGCGGCCCCACTCCGCGCAGGGCGGCATATCCCGGCCCACCGAGGAAGGGATTCCCGGCATGGAAGCAGAGGCTGTAGCCGACCAGCGCCCACAACACGGTGATCAGCACCATCAGCGCGAAACTCTGCATCATCGTGGCCAGCACGTTTTTCTTGCGCACCAGGCCGCCGTAGAACAGCGCCAGGCCGGGCCCGGTCATCAGCAGCACCAGCGCCGAGCTGACCAGCATCCAGGCGTTGTCGCCGGAGCTGCGCGCCTCGGCGATCTGCTGCTCGAGTTGGGCGATTCGGTCCGCCGGGGGCGGGGAGGAGACCGCGGCGGGCGGCGCAGGAGAGGCCCCTTGCGGCCCGCCGGTTTGGGCGTGCACCGGGAGGACGAAGCAGCAGAGAGAGCCGAGAAGCCCGGCGAGAAAACAAAACGCCCCGCTTCGTCGCCAACTCATCAGGCTTGGGCCTCGGATCTAGCCAAACAGCGAATGGGGAAAAATCGGTCAGGAAAGTATACCCAAGGCACCTCTGGTGTGCCAGCCAAAACCCCGACGCGGAGGATGGCCGAAGAAAGAGGTTGAAGAGGCAAACGGTGTCAAACGCGTTTGCTCAGCCGTCTTCGCGAAAGGCGAAGCCAGAAGGGCTCTGCGGAGCCGGCTCCGGCGAGTCAAATCTATAGCGTTTGGGGGCAAGCGGGCTTACGGCGGGAGCCCGATGCGGCGCAGCAGGTCTTGGAAGCGCGGGTCGGAGCGGAGAAGATCAAAACCGGGACCCACTTTGAGGTTCAGAAGCAAGCCCGAGTGTTGCTGGTACGCTTTTTCCAGCCACTGGAAGGCATGGTCTTTATCTGCGAGGCGCATATACCACTGGGCGATCCACCCGGGGTCAACATACTTCCGCTTGGCGCGCTCCTCTAGGATTCCAACCGTCCTATGAAGTGCACCCCGATAGTCACCGGTGGCAGCGTATTTCTCCCATACGGCCGCGAGTTCCTTTTCTCCGTCGAGTGCGAGGACCTTTTGCCACTCCGACATGGCTTCCTGATATCTTCCGGTTAGCCCGTAGACCGCAGCCAATTCCTCATGCACCGAGGCGAAGTTGGGGTCCATTTCGACTACGCTGCGCCACTGCGCAATGGCCTCGTCATAGCGACGACTAAGGTAGAAGCAGGCGCCCAAGTTCCTGTTGATCGGCAGCGAGAGGGGATCGACTTCTCGCGCCTTTTTGATTTCCGCCATGGCCTCTTCCAACCGGCCCATTTCGGAGAGGAAAAGCGAGTACCACAAATGCGCGAGCGAATAATTCGGGTTCAGCTCGATGGCTCGCTTGTATTCTTTCTCCGCGGCGGAGAAATCCCAGTCAAATTCTTCTTTGATACTTGCAAGTGAGGTGTGTGCTTCGGCGAGAGTGTCGTCAATTTCAAGCGCTTTTAGCGCTGCGGCCCTGGCCTTTGGAAAAGCCTCAATGCCTGGCATCCCTCCCTGATTCTCCAAAACGATGTAGCCATCGGCTAAGCCCGCGTAACCTTGGGCGTAGCTCGGGTCTCTTTCAATAGCCTGGTTGAAATACTCGATGGCTTTCTTCACTCCTTCTTCGGTCCGCCGGTTCCAATAAAAGCGGCCCTTCAGGTAAAGCTGATAGGCCTCCGTATTTTCGGTGGCCCGCTTCACCAGCTGCTTTTGCTCTTCGCCCGTCAACCGCAACCGCAATTTATCGGAGATCTCACGGGAGATGTCGTCCTGCACGGCTAGCAGGTCGGCGAGCTTGCGGTTGTACTGCTCGCCCCAGAGTTGCTGGTCCTCGCGCGCATCCACCAGTTCGGCGCTGATCGACAGGTTGTCGGCGCGCTGCGTGATGCGGCCCGTCAGCACCGCGCGGACACCCAGCTCGCGCGCCGCCGTTCGCAGATCGACTGCCCGGCCCTTGTACCGAAACGCCGAGCTGCGCGAAATTACTTTCAGTTTGGGCAGGCGCGAGAGGTTGTTGATGATGCTTTCGCTGATGCCGTCGCTCAGGTACTCGGTGTTCGGGTCCGCGCTCACGTTGACAAAGGGCAACACAGCTACCGAATCAATCGCTTGCCCGCGACCCCGCAGCAAGTACCCGCCAGCTGCCAGCAGCGCGGCCAGCGCGACGCCGGCAATCCCCACAGCCATCTTGCTGCGCCACCACGCCCGGGCCTGCGCCGCCGGAGCGACCCCGCTCAGCGCGCCCACCCGGGTGGAATCGGTGTCGCGTTTCAGGCGTTGCAGGTCGCTGCGGAGCTCGGCGGCGCTCTGGTAGCGCAGCTTGCGATCTTTCTCCAGCACCTTGTTGATGATGCGTTCCAGTTCCGCCGGGACGTTGGCGTTCAGCCGCACCGGTGCGGTTGGGGCGCGGTGGAGAATGGCGTCGAAGACGACTGCCGAGGTGGTGCCCGTAAACGCCTGCCGGCCGGTGGCCATTTCGTAAAGCACCGCGCCTAGCGAGAACAGATCGGTGCGCGCGTCGAGCTCTTCGCCCCGCGCCTGCTCAGGAGACATGTAGGCCACGGTGCCCAGCGCTGTCCCCGGGCTGGTCAGATGCTCTTCGGCCGTAGCGAGGGTGGGTAGAGCCGAGACTCCCACGGCTTCCCCGACTCGCTGCCGCTCCGGCGAAAGCTTGGCCAAGCCGAAGTCCAAAACCTTGGCGTGCCCGCGCTTGGTGATGAAAATATTCGCCGGCTTAATATCCCGGTGAATGATCCTTTCCGCGTGGGCTGCGTCGAGCGCATCGGCGATTTGCATCCCCAACTCCAGCACCTGCTCGGTCTCCAGCAGTTTGTCGGCGATGCGATGCTTCAGTGTCTGGCCGTCGAGAAACTCCATGGCGATAAACTGCTGGCCCTGGTATTCGTCAATCTCATGAATGGTACAAATGTGGGGATGGTTCAGGGCCGAAGCGGCGCGGGCTTCGCGTTGGAATCGTTCGAGCGCCTGGGGGTTCTTGGAAAGTTCATCGGGAAGGAATTTAAGCGCCACGAAGCGGCCGAGCTTGGTGCCCTCGGCCTAATAGACGACACCCATGCCGCCGCCACCGAGCTTTTCCAGGATGCGGTAATGGGAGATCGTGTTGCCGATCATCGGGGCACGGTGGACTCTGCGGCGCCCATCTTAGGCAGCCTTTGCAGGCAAGTCAACGCGCGTGCCAAAAGGGTTCCCTTTTGGCCTGGAACTGCGCAAAACCGCAAGGTTCGGCGCGGACGGGCTTACGCCGGGAGGCTGTCGCGGCGCACCGCGCCTTGGAGACAGCGGTTGGAGTTCAGCGCCCGTCTATGCACAACGAAAAAACTCCCGAGAATTGCTGCATGGCTAATTCTCGCCGGGCTTCTTTTGCACAACCTGCACCTTTACGGCGATGCCCCAGCTCTTCGCAGGGTCCATATCGACGAGAGTCAGGCTCTCAGCCGTGCCGGCCGGCCCCGGTTTGGGCGGGTCCGTAAGGCTTGCGGCCGCGAACCACGGCCAATTTCGGGCGGGGTCCACCCCAAAGGTGTTCCTGGCGGGATTGAAGTGCAACCAATCGACAATCTTCTTATTCTCGACGTACTTGATCCGATAGCTTAACGCGCCCTCGGGCACCGTCCAGGACAGCACCATTTTGCCTCTGCCGTCCGCCTGGATCTGTACCGGCACGTCCACGAGCTTGGGTCGGCTGTCCGAATGCAACACCTTGTAAACGACCGCGGCGGCGCTGTAGCTCGAAGCCAAGGGCCAATCGCGACCATAGCGCTTGGTGAAGCTCCTCAGCAGGACCTCGAACTTGTTCTTCCAGCCTATGTCCCCGGTGTATTCGTGGACGATGAAAAACGGAAACAGGACGGTTCCCAGCGAGGAAGGGGCAAAGTCGGGGTTGGCGGTTTGATTGTTCGGAAAGTCCAGGAAGATCGTATAGCGGAATCCCGAGCTATCCAGCTCGCCCGTGTCAACAAACATTTCATTCAGCGCCCACTGCCCGGCGGCGTAGGCGAGGTCCAAGAGATCATTGTATCGAGGCCAGCCTGGCCCACGCACCTGCGCATACTCCCAAATCCCCTCGATCAGGATGGAGTGTTGCAGCACCTGGGCAATGCGGACCTCGCGCCCGCGGACCGCGACGGTCTCGCAACAGCCGCGGTGCACACCGCGGGTGCGACTAAATCCATCCGGAGCGGTGCCAAAACCTGACACCTTGAGCTCCGGGAACACCTCTTGCTTAAGGACGGTATCTCCTATCAGAAGCACCTTGTCGGCATCGGCGTCCCGAATGGAGCTCAGAAAGGTGTAGAGCCGGGCGAAGCCCATCAAAGCCAGCCCGACCGCACGGCTCGACGGCAGGGAGTCGGTGTTGAGCTTGACCTGCCAGTTCAGGAATCGGTCTTTCACTCCGTCCAGCAACGCGTCACGAATGTTTTCATCTCCGGTCAGGAAGTAGTAGTCCGTCATGCCATACCAATGCGCGTGGTTTTGATCGATCCAAGGCCGATGTGCCATTCGTTGGTTGAACGAGCCAAACGCGGGAAACCCCCAGGGATCGAGTTCCTCAGGGCGGTGGCGGCGCCATTCGAATCCATCGGAGCGCGGGAAAGCCTGATCGGCCACAAACCGGTAGAAGTTCCCCGCAGTGAGGTAGCGTCCGGTGAAACCGCGATTCAGCCATTGCAGCAGGTAAGCCCAGCGGAACTCGCTCTGGTTATCCTCACCGCCCTGGGGCCAGTCATAGTATCGGAAGACAAATGGTTTCAGATCGGCGATGCAACAGCCCACGCCAAGGGATTTGTAGTAGCCGTCTTCCTCTTCGGGGTCCAATAGCTCGTAGGGAAATACCTTCGACTGGTTATAGTGCTGAATGGGCGCTCGCGCGATCAGATAATGCTGCAGCTTTCGAAACTCCTCGCTGGGTCTCTCCATCGGCCGGTCATGGAAGTAGAACCACAGGTCGTGGGTGCTGTATTGTGGCCAGGCTTGATAGTAGGGTTTGGAGTTGAACTTGGGCCAGATGCCGATGCGGATGTCGGTCCCCCCCGCCCTGAACTCGAGTGACTTTGGCCAATAGGCCGACAATTCTTGAACTCCGATGAGCACGCCTGCTCCGGTCTGGTCCCGAAGATCCGCCCAGCCTTCGGGAAATTGCTGACTCGTTCCGGTCGCCAGCGTTTGAGAACCCTGAACGACCTGGTAGCCTGCCTGGTCGTAAACCCAGCCCGTGCGGCTGGAGGGCGCTCCGGTTCTCCCGATGTATGACCTCACACCTTCATCCCCGTGCCGCCCTGCGTACGGGTGCCCCCGTTCTCGCAACCAATGGGAGTGCTCCATGTTCTCGGAGTAGGCCTGGTAGAGGTAGACGTCTTCCCTTCCGGAAAACGTCCCGGTGGCGGCAGCGGAGTGAGTCCCGATGGAAAAGCTCCTTTTCGCACCGAGTGTCGCGGTAATCTGCGCTTCGTAAGAGGCAAAACCTTTGTAGGCCGAGTTGAAGCCCGACGTGCTCTCATCTGCATTCCGAAGAATGGAAGTCGCTTTGACGTAGGACTTCCCTTTGTAAAACGTCATGCGGACCGTAAAGCGCATGTAAACGTGGCCTGCAACATCCTTATGGGCACCCGTCGCCTTGACCACGGCCTTGACGGGCCCGTTCTCTTCAATCACGACCTGGGAAGCAGCGTCGTTACTGGAAGAATAGACAGTCTTGCAGGCAGGGCAGATCGTGTCACCGGGAACAGGCCCAACAAGCACCAGGCCTTTGCTGGTGCCGGGACTGACGAGTGTCTTGCCGTGAACCACGACGCGCTCGAACAAATTGAAGCGAGCCTTCCTGATCGTGAACTGCGCTGGGCCCGTATCCACGATGATTTGCCCCGGGTTCCCTCTGGCCAGGTCCGTGCCTCCGAAGTTGCCATGTCCCGAGGTAAGCACGATCCCCGTGCTTTTCGCGTTGGGACTCAGGTCCGCCAAGGTGTCAATCAAGACCCACTTGAGATTGCCGTTCGGCCACCAGCCTAGAATCCGAAACTGGCCGGCTGCAGGGCCGACAAGGCCAAGCTGCGAAACACTTCGGACGCCCGCGGAATTGGGAAGCGGAATGCCCACTGTGACCGGATCCTGAGTCCGCGCCGTTCCCGCGATTCCGGGATAAATTGTCTCCTGAACTGTAAGCGGAACTTCGATCTGTCCGAACACGGGTGTCAAATAGCCGGAGCCGCCCAAGAGCAGAAGAACGACTAGCCAGCGGCCCGACGAAAGACTTTTCTTAGAGCAGGCCTCCCGGGCCGCAAACGAGCAGGGCCGGCGCCAGCGACGGGCGGTGAAATTAAGCCGAAGTGTGCTAGGAAACCTTCTAGGCTCAGGCCAGCGGGAGTTCATAAGTCTAATTTTGTCCTGAAGGCTCTGCTGTCCGGTACAAGCCCATCCCTACCTGCAGCGCGACGCTACGGAGCAAGCAAGCCTTTTCGCAGCCATCTCCGGCAGCGCCTGGAGCCGCGTTAGCGCGATCCAGGCCAGTCCACACGAGTACTCCAACGAGCAAGGCTCCGCCTCTCGTTCATGCCCCTTGTGGGAACAATCTGCGGCTGCGGCAATTACGGCTCACGCTACGCCAGACTTCGGCGCGTGTCAATGAAGAGACGTCAAGAACTCCTGTCTCTTTCAGCGCGCTTGGAATCCGCAGCCTGCTTGGTTAAAACCGCGGGAGGGCAGTGGATTATTTCAGCTTGGCGTATTCGGCCCGGGCCTGGGCCACGAGCGGCAGGTCTGGGTCGGCGTCTTTCGTGAGCGCGAAGAAATCCTGGTAGGCCGTGCGTGCCTCGGGCGGTTTGCTGGCGGCAGCGTAGGCCCGCCCCAGGCCGAAATGCGCCAACGTGAGCAAGGGATCGAGCGGAGAGGTCATGCGCAGCTTCAGCATCTGCTCAAACTGCTCGGCCGCTTCGCGACCTTTGCCGGCCTTCAGGTAGGCTTCCCCGCGGGTATAGGCCAGTGCGAGCCGCGCATGTTCGAACTGCTGCCGGCCGTACGGGCGGGCGGATTCGAGCGTACGAATGGCCTGGTCGGGATGCCCGCGATGGAGTTCGGCCATTCCCCGAGCCATGGGAAGGTCCATTGTTTGCAGGACGGTATCGGCGGGCCGGCGCTTGGCGAGTTCCTGGAGCAGCGCCTCGGCCTTGCTGTGGGCGCCGGCAAGCGACAACGCCCGAGCTGCGGAAACTACGATGGACGTGCTGCGGGAAACGCCGAGCGCGGCGGTGGCATCCGCCTCGGCCTGGTGGTTCTGGCCCCACTCCGCTTCGGCCACAGCCAGACGCGCGAGAGTCCCCGCCTCGGCGTCTTTCCGCTTCGATTGGCGGGCCAGTTGGATGGCTCGTTGGGACAGTTCGCGGGCCCGGCGCAACTGGCCGCGGGACGCCACGAAGTCAATCTCCGCGCCGAGCCTGTTGAGTTCTGGCTCAGGCCTGCCCCGGGCCCATTCGATCTGCTGCTTGATCGTCTCCTGATCGCCTTCTGTCAGGGCAATCAGATAAAGCTCGCGGCGAATCCCGACGCCGTCAATGCCCTTAGCGATGGCTTCTTTGAGCACCTTCTTCGCTTCTTCGAGGCGGCCCAGGTGCCGATAGGAACTTGCCGACGAGATATACGCAAAAAAACTGTCCGGCCTAAGACGCAAATCCTCGAGCCCGCGCTCCAGGGCTTTCTCAAACTGCCCCGCAAGGACGTACAAGCCGCTCAGGTTGCTGAGCGAGGTGTGGTCGCGCGGGTAGGTCTGCCGGTAAAGCTCCCAGGTCTGGATGGCTTTGTCGATGTCGCCGATGTCCTCGTAGTAGTGCCCTTCGATATACAGCCGTTCGCGCTCGCTGGCGCGATTGCGCAGCTCGAAGGCCTTGGCGCGGTAGCGGTCGCGCGGCTCTTCTTCCAACTGGTTGGCATACACCTGGGAGAGCCGCCCGTACGCCAACGCAAAATTGGGGTCGCGTTCGATGGCGCGCTGGAAGAAGTGGACGGATCCCTCCTCGTTGCCTTTATCCCTCGCGGCCTCGCCGAGGGTAAACGCCTGGAGCCCTTCGAGCGACGACGTGGTGGCCTGTTCGAGCGGTGTGTCGAATTTGTGAATCGTGCCCAGCGACTCGCCCAGTCGCTCGCGCAGGCGCGTCGCCGCCTGGCCGAGCGCCGCGATGACCCGCTCCTTCCCCTCCGCTTCCACCTGCTCGCGGGCAAGCGAGTCGCCGCTCGAGCAATTCAGCGCGTCGAGACTCAGGACGTAGTGACTGCCGAGCGGCGCAATCGAGCCTGCCAGCAGCGCCTTGATCCCTTCGCGCTGGCACAGCTCACGCGCCACGTTGCCCACCACGCGCTCATCGGGCGAGCGGCCCATATAGCGCAGCGTCTGCCGGACGCGCGCCTCGGGGAGGATATTCAGGAAAGGCGACTGTTCCAGGTTTACCGCCAGCGCCTGCTTCAGCGCGCCGTCGAACACCGGATCGCCCGTGGTATTGACGAAATCGGAGAGGAGTACGAAATCGCGCTCCGTGAGCGCCTGCGCCCGCCGCCCATGGAAGAAAAACCAACCGCCCAGGGCAAGCGCAATCGCCGCGGCCGCGGCGGGAAGGATCAGCTTCCAGCGGCGCGCCTGCGTCGGCGCCGCCGCAGCCACCGGCGTTGCGGCCGCACTGGGCTGCGCGGGTGTGGGAGTAATCGTGGCGGCCAGCGGCACCGTCTGCGGAGGAGCCGGCGCAGCCGCCTGCGCGCCACTTGCCGGACTTACCGCGCGCAGCGCCGCCGAGCGGCCCGAATCGGTATCGCGCTTCAGCCGCTGCAAGTCGGCGCGGAAGTCCGCCGCCGATTGGTAGCGCATCCGCCGGTCTTTTTCCAGCGCCTTATGGACGATGCGCTCGAGTTCCGGCGGCAGCTCGGGGTTCAGGTGCACGGGCGAAACCGGCGCCTTGTGCAGGATCGCGTCGAAGATCGCTGCCGAAGTATCTCCGGTGAACGGCAGCCGGCCGGTGGCCATTTCGTAGAGCGCCACGCCGAAGCTGAACAGGTCCGAGCGCGCGTCAAGCTCTTTGCCGAGCGCCTGCTCGGGCGACATGTAGGCCACCGTGCCGAGCGTGGTGCCGGGGCTGGTCAGGTGATCTTCGGCGGTGGCCAGCGTCGGTGCCGCCGAAGTGCTCTCCGATTCTGCGCGGGCAGGTGCCAGCTTGGCCAAGCCGAAGTCGAGAATTTTCGCGTGCTCGCGGCGGGTGGCGAAGATGTTTGCCGGCTTGATGTCGCGGTGAATGATCCCCGCCGAGTGCGCGGCGTCAAGCGCATCGGTGATCTGCACGGCCAGGTCGAGGACCTCCTCGAGCTCCATCGGTCGGCCGCCGATGCGGCGCTTGAGCGTCTTGCCGTCCAGGAACTCCATCACGATGAAATACTTTCCCTCATGCTCGCCGATCTCGTAGATCGTGCAGATATTGGGATGGTTCAGCGCGGACGCGGAGCGGGCTTCACGTTTGAACCGTTCCACCGCTTGCGGGTCCTTGGAAAGCTCCTCCGGCAAGACCTTCAGGGCCACGGGACGCCCGAGATTGGTATCCTCGGCTTTGTAGACCACGCCCATGCCGCCGCCGCCCAGCTTCTCCAGTATGCGATAGTGCGAGATCACCTGGCCGAGCATGATAGTGAACCTGCCTGGCGGCCATCTTAGGGTGCGCCCGGAGTCAAGTCAACGAGCGCCGGGCGGGTCTCGCTCCGTTCCAGCGCGCGAGCGGTTTTCCGGCGTGGCGCAGCCCTTCTTTTCCACACCACCGCGCCTCCGGCCGGCTTGAACTGGCCCAGAAGACTCTTTCAACAGGCTTTCCCAATTCCGAGGCGTATGCATGTGGTAGAAGGGGTTCCCAAGAACGTCCTTGACACTGTTACCATATATGGTAGCGTATGGCTGACGGAAAATGGCCAGCCCGGGACCAGTTTGTTGTCTATTCGGGGCGGACTTACGTTGTCGAGTTCTACTACACGAAAGACGCGCAGGTTCCAGCCGGAGCATTCTACGGCTCGCGGTCTGAGGAGGAACGCCGTCGATTCTTGCACATCGTTGAGTACTTAGCGGAGCTGCCTCGTGGGCGTCCACTTCCACGTGCCATGTTCAACCTAGAAGATGCGGAGACAAAAATATTCGCCATCAAGCCCTTTCAGGGACGCTATCTCGGGTTTTTCACGGCGAACAAGAAGTTCGTTATCTGCGAGGCTTATGTGAAGCAGACGCAGAAACCTGGGCGGCGCGAAAGAAATCTTTTAAAGAGTGCCATCGCCAGGAAAAAGGACTACGTGAACCGCACTCAAGGAGGAACCTACTATGAAAAAGCGCAAGAAGAATAAGGTTGGTTCCCTCTTTGAGCGTGAAATGGCAAGGCGCAGGTTCCGCAAGGCGTATGAGGCAGAGCGCGAAGCCTTCGATCTCGAGGTTCAGATTCTTGGAGCAATGGAAAGAGGCGAAATCACGCTTGCTGAGTTGGCGCGAATGATGAACGTGCCGAGAAGCAATATTTCGCGAGACTTGTCCCAGGGCAGAATCAATCGAGCCACGCTGCCAAGAATCATCGAAATGGCCAACGCCGTAGGGGCCGACTTTATTCCGCTCATTTTGCCGCGCGATCCGGATAGTCGTCGCGGGGTTCTTCACAAACTGGAAGAGCTTTTTGCCTAGGCCAGAAGGACAGCGGCCATCTTCGCCAGGACGGAAGTCAAAGGCTACCGCGATTCCGCGGTGTCTCCGTCCGTGCGTCCCATAGGGCAACCGTGCGAGTTCTGCCGAATCAGGTTAGCGATTCATGTCTGCGGTGGCCGTGCCCAGACCGGCGTGCGGGGATGCGAGGTGGCGGGGAGCTCAGGATAGGATTTCGAGGACTTCCTCATAGCGCTTGAAGGGCGGGATGAGGTAGGCGCCGGCCAGCTCGCCGCGCGCCCACTCCAGCATGCGGCGCGCCAGCGCAAAGCCGTGTTCGCGGGCAGCGGCGCCCGCGGCGTCGAGCTCCTTCAAGACCGGCTCGGGGATGACGATGCCCGGAACCTCGTTGTTCAGCCGCAGCGCCTGCTTGTAGCTGGTGAGCGGCCAGAGGCCCACCAGCACCGGCACCGGCGATTTCCCGCCCAGGCGCTTCAGAAACGCGTGCCAGTGCGCCGGGTCGAACAGCGGCTGGGTCATGGCGAAGTGCGCTCCGGCCTCGACTTTGGCGTAGAAGCGCTCGAGCTCGTAGTCCAGATCATCCGCCACGGGATTGAGCGCGGCGCCGATGGTGAAGTTGGTGGCGCCGCCGAGCGCTTTGCCGGCCCAGTCGGTGCCCTGATTGAGCCGGGCAAGCACCTTGACCAGGCCGATCGAGTCGATCTCGTAGATGCCGCTGGTTTCCGGGTGGTCGCCGAGCGAGGGTGGGTCGCCGGTGATGGCCAGGATGTTGCGCACACCGCCCACCGACCAGGCCCCCAGCAAGATGGCTTGCAGGCCGATGATGTTGAGGTCGCGGGTGGTCAGGTGCGGGATGGTCTCTACGCCGCGGGCCTCCAGCGCCCCGGCCAGCAGGATGGCGTCCATGCCCACGCGCGCCATCGTGCCGCTGTTGATGTCGATGGCGTCCACCTGGCCGCTGGCCATGATGCGGTCCACCTGCTCGAAGATGCGCTCGAGCGCGACGCCCTTGGGCGGATCAATCTCTACGGAAATGACGAACTGCTTGGCCTGGATCTTCTTCCAGAGGTTGCTTTCCGGCTCGCGCTCGACCACGCGGCGGACTTCCGGCGCGGCCTCGACCGGCGCCGCCCTCGCCACGGCCCTGGTCGGGCGCAGGGTTTTCACCGCCTCGGCCATGGCGCGGATGTGTTCCGGCGTGGTGCCGCAGCAGCCGCCCAGGATGCGCGCGCCCAGCGCCGCGGATTCCTGCGCAAACAGCGCGAAGTATTGCGGCGAGGACTTGGGATAGACGGTGCGGCCGCCGACGCGCACGGGAAAGCCGACGTTGGGCATGGCGCTCAAGCGCACGTCGCCGAGCCCGGCCAGCTCCTGCAAGACGGGCAGCAGGAGTTGCGGGCCGAGGGTGCAGTTGGCGCCGATGACTTGCACGTTTTTCTCCAGCAGGCGCAGGCCGGCATCGCGGGGGCGCGTGCCCCCGATCGTCGTGCCCTCCTCGGAAAAGGTCAGCTCGGCGACCACCGGCAGGCTCGAAAACGACCGGATGGCGTCAATGGCCGCGAGCAGCTCCTCGAGGTCAGAAAACGTCTCCAAGATGAACAGGTCCACGCCGCGCTCTTCCAGCGCGAGCGCCTGCTCTTTGAAGATGGCGACGATTTCTTCCGCAGGAAGCTCGCGCACCTGGCGGGTGATGCCCAGCGGCCCGATGGAGCCGGCAATCAGGACCTCGCGGGCAGCCGACTCGCGCGCTTCGCGGGCGATTTTGACGCCGCGATGGTTGAAGCGGCTGACCTGGTCGGCGAAGCCGAGCGGGGCGAGTTTCTGGCGGTTGGCGCCGAAGGTGTTCGTCTCGATAATCTGCGCGCCGGCCTCGATGTAGGCCTGGTGGACGCGGAAGACGGCTTCGGGCTGCGTGGCGTTCAGCTCCTCGAAGCAGCGCTGCGCCCCCACCACCTCGTGCAGCATCGAGCCCATGGCGCCATCGGCGATCAGGATGGCGTCTCGCAGCCGCTCGTTGAAATCTTCAATCTTCATTCCTGGCACCCGGATGCAGAGGGAAATTTACCGCCGGGAAAAGATGGCGAGTGACTCCTCCACGCGCCGCGGGAAGAGGCCCGGGCCCGGCCACGCGCCGGCTCAGCGCACCTGCTCCATCAGCCCGGAGATGGTGCTCATCAAGTCGTACTTGGTGAGAATCTCGTAGTGCGCGTTGTCCCACTCGACGAACACCGCCGGGCCTTCGTGGCTGAGCAGGTAGGTGACGCGCTCGACCGGGGCGTTGCGGGGCACGCGCGGCAGCGGCTTGCCCATGACCTCGCGGATGACCAGCTTGCGCAGGTCTTTGCCCTGCAGCGCCAGGTGCAGGATCTGGTCCTCGTAGATGGTGCCGATGGGCGCGCTGTCCTCGAACACGGGCAGTTGCGAGATGTCCTGCTCCTGCATGGTGTGCAGCGCGTGGAAGACGGTCTGGTAGGGCCGGGCAATCACCAGCTCGCGCACCTTGCTGGCCTTGCGCTTCACGTTCACCACGTCCTCGGCGGTGAGCGGCACTTCCGCCTCCACGTAGCCGCGCTCGCGCATCCATTCGTCGTTATACACCTTGCTGAGGTAGCGCATCCCCGTATCGGGCAGGAAGGCCACCACGAAGTCCCCGGCCTTGTACTGCTGCGCCACGCGCAGCGCACCGCAAACGCACCCGCCGCCCGAGCCGCCGGTGAAGATGCCCTCCTGTTTGACCAGGCGCCGCGCCCAGACGAAGCATTCCTGGTCGGTCACCTGCACCACGTCGTCGAGCACCTTGAAATCCATGGTGCCCGGGAAAATGTCTTCGCCGATTCCTTCCACCACGTAGGTGAGGGCCTTGCCCACCTTGCCGGTCTTGACGTACTCGTAGTAGAGCGAGCCGAAGGGGTCCACACCGATGACTTTGACCTGGGGATTTTTCTCTTTCAGGTAGCGTCCCGCGCCGCTGATGGTTCCCCCGGTGCCCAGGCCGCAGACGAAGTGAGTGATCTTGCCTTCCGAGTCCTCCCAGATTTCCGGCCCTGTGGTCCGGTAGTGCGCCTCTGGGTTCATGGGGTTCTCGTACTGGTTGGGGTAGAACGAGTTGGGGATTTCTCGCGCCAGCTTCTTGGCCACCGAGTAGTAGCTGCGCGGGTCGTCGGGCTCGACCGCGGTGGGGCAGACGATCACTTCGGCGCCGAGCGCCTTGAGCAGGTCGATTTTCTCCTTGGACTGCTTGTCGGTGATGGTGAAGACCATCTTGTAGCCGCGCACCGCGCACACCAGCGCCAGCCCCATGCCGGTATTGCCTGAGGTGCCTTCGATGATCGTACCGCCGGGCTTGAGCAGGCCCTTCTTTTCGGCCTCGTCAATCATGGTGATGCCGATGCGGTCCTTCACCGACCCGCCGGGGTTCAGGTAATCCGCCTTGACGTACACCTCGGCCTTGAAATCTTTGGTCAGCCGGTTCAGCCGCACCAGCGGCGTGTGCCCAATGGCCTCGAGAATGCTGTTGCACTTCATGTTTCTTCTCGGTTCTCTCCTGGGATGCTGAGCCTGTCGCGGCGGGAGTAGCGTTCCCGGCGCTCTGATTGGAGTTTACCACGCGCCTCGCGCGTTCTCCATGCGGCGCCGGCGGGCGTTTCGCGCGCGGCAAGCCCGGCGCGTGAGTTACAATGCCGCAGCCAAGGGGCAGGAGGCTGGACGCGGCATGCAGAAAAACAAGATGGTGAAAAATCGTGCAGCAAGCAGACGGCGCGTTTCCACCGGCACGCCGTGGGAGCCCATCGTGGGCTACTCGCGGGCCGTGCGCGTGGGGAACCTCGTGCACGTTTCGGGCACCACGGCCACCGATGCCCGGGGAAAGATCGTCGGCGTGGGCGACGCCTACGCGCAGGCCATGCAGACGCTGCGCAACATCGAGGCGGCGCTGCGCAAGGCCGGCGCCCGCCTGGAGGACGTTGTGCGCACGCGAATGTTCGTCACCAACATCACCGAATGGAAAAAGGTCGGCAAAGCGCACGGCGAGTTCTTTGGGAAGATTCGACCGGCGACCACGCTGATCGAGGTCAGCCGGCTGATCTCCCCGGAAATGTTGGTCGAGATCGAAGCCGAAGCGGTGCTGGCGCGGTGAAACCGGCACGCCAGGGCACGAAGGCCGCAAACCCGTACGCGTACGAGCCGTTCGTGGCCGACTATTACGACTATCTGCCCGTGGTCGCCGGCCGGCAGGACGTGGAATTCTATCTCTCCATGGCCCGGGCGCAGGGCGATCCCATTCTCGAGTTGGGTTGCGGCACCGGAAGGGTGTTGCTACCACTGGCGCGCGTCGGCCACCGCGTTGTCGGCCTCGACCTATCCGAATTCATGCTCGCGCGCTGCCGGGCAAAGCTCGCCGAAGAGTCCCCGGAAGTTCGCGGGCGTGCGCGGCTGGTTCACGGGGACATGACGAATCTTGAGCTGGGCGAGAGATTCCGCCTCATCACCATCCCGTTTCGCCCGTTCCAGCACCTGCTGGCCGTCGAGCAGCAGCTTGCCTGCCTGCGCGGCGCGCTCCGCCAGCTCGCTCCGGGCGGCAAGCTGATCGTCGATTTTTTCCAGACGGATCCGCGGCGCATGCAGGACCCCGCGTTCACACAGGAATCCTCGCCCCATCCCGAGGTCGCCCTGCCGGATGGGCGCCGCGTTCGGCTGGCCGAGCGGACCACGGCATTTCATCGCGCGGAGCAATTGAACGACGTGGAATTGATCTACTACGTTACGTACCCGGACGGCCGGGCGGAGCGCTTGGTTTTCCCGTTCCGGCTGCGCTACTTCTTCCGCTACGAGGTCGCGCATCTGCTCGCCCGCTGCGGGTTCCGGGTCGTGGAACTGTACGGGAATTTCGACCGCTCGCTGCTCGAGGACGATTCGCCGGAGATGATCTTCGTCGCCGAGGCCGACGGCGGCTAGCAGGCGCCGCGGCGTGCCATCCTCCGCGCCGCCCCGCCCGTCGCGTTTTTCGGACTCCCGCCGCCAAGCGCGAACCTCTAACAGCTTGTTGAAAAAGTATCACTCGTGGTCATTCCGAGCGCAGCGAGGAATCTGCTTTTTGTGCGAATCCAAGAAAACAGCAGATTCCTCGTCGCCTCCGGCTCCTCGGAATGACGGGTGGGAGGGTTTTCAACGAGCTGCTAGAACCGCACGCGCACGCGGTACTTCAATACCGAAGTGCCGTCCTTGGCCACGGGCACCTGGAACTGCGCCGCCCAGGCCGCCGTCTTGGTCCACTTGTGGGAAGATTCGACCACCTGCCAGTCGCCGCCCAGGGGCTCGTTCACCTCCACGGTAATGGGCGCGTCCTTGTGGTTGCGCAGGGTGATCTCAAACTCCATCTCGTAGAGGCGGTCGGCGAGCTTTTTGTAATCGGTCTGCTTGCGTTCGCACACCACGTCGAACGCGCTGCCGATCTGCACGCTGAGCGATTCGTCTTTGGGCGTGTGGTTGATGCGGTCTTCGCCGACAAACTGCACGCCGCCCTTGGAGTCGGCCTGGTAAACGCGCACCACTCCGGCGGGCAGGGGCATGCCCAGGCCGCCCTTGGCTTCGTTCTTGAACTTGAAATAGACCTTCACCGCGTCTTTCAGCGGCGAGCCGGGGTGCTGGGGATTGCGGTAGTAATACTGCTGGCCATCGACCACGTAGACCTTTTCCACCGGAACGCCGCTGGCCGTCAGCAGGCTGATCTGCTTGCTCTCTTTGTCGAAGATGGTGGTGCGCCGGGCGAGGGTGTAGAGGTGGTATTCCGCGAAGGCCTCCTGGCCGAACTGCGGCGGGGGGGGCGCAGCCATCGCTCGCTTGGCGTCCATCTCGACGCGGTAGATCTGCTCCACGCGGTGCAGGTCGCCGGCCACCAGTTGCAGCTTGGCGTTCTTGAAGGCCGCCCCGGTGTTGTTCACCAGGGTCACCCAGCCGTCCAGGTCGGCGGCCTTGTCGTCGCGGCCGACGGTGAGCACATAGTCCGCGCTCCAGGAGATATTGCCCGCCAGGTAGGAGGCCTCGACGCGGTGCCGGCGCGCTCCGGTGTTGTCGAGCCACCAAAGCAGTGTCGGCCGGCTGTACAGGTTTTCCGGAAGCTCGGCGAAGCGATAACTGTCGGCGCCCATGCCGGTGACGATCTCGTTGCCTATCTTCCATACCGGACCGTTGTTGTAGGCCAGCAGCGTGGCCTTGACTTCTTGCCAGCGGGTGGTGCTGTTCTCCTGGATGGCGCGCACCAGCGTCACCTCGCGCCCCACGTACTTTTGCAGCAGCTTCTGCGGGTCGAGCAGGTCGTACTCGTAGTTCTGCTCCACGACGCCGAGTCGCGCCGGCTCGCTGAGCGAGCGGAAGTGGACGGTGGCGGGGTTGATGGTCGCGGCAATATCCATGAAGCGCAGGCGGAACTCGCCGGCGGGCAGGCTGATCTGGCGGACGTCGCGCACCAGCGCGACATTCGAGTTGTACACGGTGACGCCCAGGTCCACCTGATCGTTGAGAGTGGTGCTGGGCTGGGCATCGCTCGCGCCGGGGGCCGCGCCCTGCGCTGCCGCCAGCGCCGCGCGGCGGTGCACCATCACTGGGGCCGCGAGCAGTGTGGCCGCCAGGAAGGCGGGCCAAAGGAGCCGATAAAGGGGATTTCGGGCTGGGCGTTGCAAGATTGCGTAAGACATCGTCATCCTCCGTGGTGATTCGTCTTCATGAATTAGAACGGGGAAGCGCCGGTTTCTTGCGGCGGAGTTTTTAGTTCCGCCGGGCGCAGGGCCGTTGCGGGTTCATTGTGCCAGCAAGGCGCGCCAAGTGCGGCCGCCGTCTTCGGTGTCGTAGCGCAGATGGTTGGCAGCGAAGATGCGGGCTCGGAGCGCGTCCTGCGCCTGGACGCCGGTCCAATCCACCCGCGCCGGCGAGGCGATCTTTTCCCAGTGCTCGCCGTCGGTGGTGCGCAGGATGGTGGCGTCGCGGCCCACCACCCAACATACCGCCTCCGAGGGCGTGGCGCCGGCCAGCAGCTCCGCTTCGACGCCGCTCACCTGCGGCTGCCAGGTGCGACCCGCGTCGCCCGAGCGCGCCACGGCTCCGCCGGGGCCCACGCGCCAGCGCACGGTGCCCGCGGGCGCGGCGATCACAACCAGCGCCTCGCGCGCGCGCGTCCGGCTCACCTTCAACTTGCGTTCAGTTTGGAGCGGCTGGACAGCGAATGCGGGCGCATCCTGGCCGATCTTTTTTCCTCCGGCCTGAGCCGCTGGCGGGGCCGGAGCCGCGACTCCCGATGCGCCCGCCCCCATTGTGCTTGCTCCCGGTTTGGGCGCCGCCGCCGCGACATCCGCTGTGGGCGCCGCGGGCTCGCCCGGAGCTGCGCGCAGCGCAGCAACTTGGTCCGTTTCTTTGCGTCGCTCGGCCAGCGCTCCCCGCGCTCTGCCTTCCTCTGAAGTCCCTGCGGCGGGCGTCGGCGCGGTCGGCGCTTCTTGCAGCGCTTCGGATTTTCGCGTGTGCTTCCCCATCCGGGCTGCCGGGGTCGCAGGCAGCTTGGCCGGCTCACCGCCTGGCGTCTCGCCGCTCCGGGACAACTTGTCTTCCAATGCCGCCGCTGGGGGCGCGTTGTTCTGCGCGATCTGCGTCTCTGCCGCCGCCGGAGCGTGGTAAGCCGCGGGTGTCTGCCCGGGCTGCGGCGCGGGGCGCGCGACGTACCACAACACCACCGCCGCTGCGGCCGCGGCAGTGGGCGCCAGCCAGCGCCAGTACAGGTAACGCCGGGGCGTTTCGCTCGTTTTAAGCGCGGGGAGGCGCACACTGGCCGCGGCCGGCACCGCTGCCGCAGGCTTCGCCGCTGCGGCCGCAGCCACCAACTCGCTAGAGAGTTGCGCTTCGGTTGTGGTCATCGCCGCCAGCACTTGCTGGCAGCGCGCGCACTGCGCGAAGTGCGGCTCCCAGCGCGCCGCCTCCTCGCCACTGAGCTGGCGGTCGGCATAGCCGGCCAGGGTATCGGGCGCGGGACATTCCGCGCTCCCCGGCTCGAGGCTTTGCCGCAGAGTGCGGGCGAGCAGCCTTTCGAAGGCCTTCTCTTGTTCGCGGGCGTCCATCGCTGCTCCTCCCGGCAGATTTCCGGGAGCTTTGCTCTCCTAGCTTAGAACGGAATCGCTCTCAAATCTTGCACCATGGCTGCATCGCTCTCAGGCGTCCCCCAGCTTGGGCCCGGGGTTCGCCTGCTTGCGGAGCATCGCCCGCCTGTCCGGGGAAGATGCCGGCTCGCCGTCCAGCGCCGCGGTCAGATCATACGGCCATTCTTGCAGGGCGTATTCGAAGCACAGGCGGATCTGCGCGTCGCTCAGGCGCTTTTCCGCCGCCAGGGCGTGCTGCACCTGCTTGCGCAGCTCGCGCCGCGTGC
>OBEQ010933652.1_pt1 | contig 94837 bp, 80 predicted proteins | sample 1670901 | NCBI WGS metagenome assembly OBEQ01 (sample SAMEA104232315, study PRJEB22302) | groundwater metagenome | biome: forest; feature: aquifer; material: groundwater | place: USA | collected 2011-08-07 | depth 5.4 m | reverse complement strand
GCCTTCCGCTCGGCGTTTTCTTCTTTCAAAAACTACGTTGCAAGCGTTGCTTCTGCCAGCGCTTTCCGCCGCGGGGTTGACTCCAACGGCAACCCCCAACCCTGGACTGCAGTGATGGGCGCAAACGCCTCTTTCAAGCAGGTGATGGCTGCGCAGGTTGTCGACGGCTCTGCGAGGATAATTGCCGACAACGGGATTGCGCTTTCCGGCTTTGCGCAGTGCGGCTCTTTCTCCACGCCCGGCGTGTTTCAAATCACTGCTTCCACTTCCGACGGCGAGCACTTCAACTACGCTGCAAAAGTCGCTTCCCTAAAGCCCTTTGATTACGTTGGCGGCACTTGCAAGGACAAAGGCAAATTCACCTTGAATTCCTCGCAGCCTGACTTGTTTGCCCCCCAGCAGCCTCTCTGCCGCTTCCTTTACGGCAAGTGCGACTCGTACGCGGGTGGCGCGTGCATCCAATCCACTTCCGAAGGCAACTTGCTCACAAACAAGCAATTCTCCAACTCAGGCAGCGCAGTCTCCCCGCTCGCAAGCCTCCTTCCCATAGTTCCTCCAAACCAGCAAGGCCTTCCGCCTTTCTTCCCGCCTGGTTTAGGCAGCGCGCCTGCAACGGGTGGAACTGGGGGCAACGGCGGTGGAGGGTTTGACGATTTTGGCAATGGTCCTGGCGGTTCACGGTCTCCCGACCCGCGCGAAGCAAAGCTTGCCTCACACTTGAAAAGTCCTTTCCTCGGTGTAACCAATGACCAGGCGCAAAAGCCATCTGACGACGCAAGTGCCAAGTATTCCGCGGAAGGATTTTTGGGCAATGAAGAGAATTCTCAGGGTGGAAGGTCCGACGTTTCTGGGCCAGACTCTAGCCGGTACCAGCCCAAGGAAGATAAAAACTTGAACAAGAAATACGTTGACTCTCGTGCAGTTACAAGCAAAGCTTGTGGCACAATGGATGGATTTGAAGTTGATGCTGATGCTGGAAAACGCGCTGGTCTTAGGAAGGGCAGCAAGGAATCGGAGTACTGGGTTGGCTTGGGTGTTGCACAAGATGTGCAAAATCTTGCTTTGGTGAAAGGAAAGGTCTCTGGAGCGCAAAAAGAGGCAGTGGTGCCTTTTGCAGCCAAAAAATTTGATGACGGATTAAAGCAAAAAGAAGCTGACTTAAAAAATTCCGGCGCAATGTTGAACGCCTTGGAGGACTGTGAAAACGAAAAGCACGGGCCGCAAGAGAAGGATACGCTTGAAAAATTCTGCCGAGACAAGGTTGAAAAGGTTCGCGATGAATTATTCAAGAAAGCAAAGGATGCGGTTCAGTCTGGTGCTTCTTCAGCACAAAAATTCTGTGAAACCGCCTGCAATAGTGCAGCGCCCGAAGACCTTGGCTTGGCAGTTACCGACCCCGAAATTGAGCAAAAACTTCCCGAAGCCAAAAAGACCTGTACCGACGCTTGCCAAGCGTTTGTAGGAGCTGAAGCAAAGGAAGGTAACTTGGCGCTTAATCAGCTGTTCAATCGGCTCGGCGGCTCAATACCTGTCGAGCTTGACAAAATTAAGGCAAGTTCGGGCGAAAAGGCTGGAAGTTCAACTCCGGCAAGTGGTGGCGGTCCAGCAAATGGAGGTTCAGCCGACCTTTCGTGCAGCGAGGCTTTGGCGCGAGAGCTCTGGGCGGGCGGCGACTGCGAGAAATATAACAAGAAGCTTGCGGGAGCTCCCGAAGTTGGTGGGTTGCTTGTTGAAAAGTATGGGCCGATTTTGAAGCGCACTGCTTGGATGGTTTTTTACGCTTACGGTGAAAAGAATGGCGGCGCGTGCAAGCTAGTCTGCCAGAAAAAGAACAGTTTCATGAATGTTTTCACAACTGGAAGAAAAACTTATGCAGTTGAGCGCTATGGGCTTGACGTGCGCTGCCAGCCATTGGTTCCAAGCATGGCTTCCGATTCCAACTTCAAGAAAATTCTCCAAGATCCAAACCAGCTTTCAAGTTTCCTCAACAAGTACATGCCTTTCGGTGGCCAGGATGAACTGCGGTTTGGAGTTGCTGGCGGAAGCGGGCGAGTAAAGCTTATTTCAGAGGTTACGCCAGCTGCACCTGGGCAAGGTGGGCTCGAAATCCTCCACAGAGATTCGGGTAATACTAACCTGCGGCCCTGGACTAACGTACCTAGTGATACTCGTGCAGCAATTTCCCGAAGCCACGTTGCAGCCTTCAACAAACTAGGCCTCAACCCCCAGGAATACAAAACTAAACTGACTTTCGTATATGAGGGAACCGGAGTAAGCGGTGGACCTAGCTTGGGTTCCGCAGTTGCCACGGTAATTCACGCTGCGGGAGATCCCACTTACTCCCTTCCAAGCAACCTATTTATGACTGGAACTTCAAGCAGCAACGGACAGTTTGGCGTAATTGGAGGCGTGCCGCAAAAAATGGTTGGGGCAATTGGAAGCGGCTCTTCACTTGTGATGGTTTCTTCATCCAATTACAATGAGGCACTTAGGAATGCTGGCGGCAAGGTTCCTGTAGTTGCTAGTGACAGCCTCGATGATACCGTCAATAAATTGCGCCACGAGTATGCATCATTAGTTAGAAATTCAGATGGCACCGATTCCCTCAACTTAGAGGTGCGTCCAATTACCACTCCGCAGGACTTGCAGGCTTTTGACAATCCGTTTGACACCACTTCTGAAAAAACTCGCGGTTCTGGCGTTCTCCCAAGCATTGGGAAAGGCTTCAACGGAAACAGCATTGTCCCGTTCACTTACGACGACGTTGTTTCTCCACCAATCAACGGCGTACCCTCGGGTAAAGCAATTCCCGACAAGCTGTCGGTAAAGGAACTTTCAGAAAAGGCTTATGCAGACGAGAAGGAGCCCGCCTGCATCCAACCATTCATGGATTCGTTAGCTCTCACCAAAGACCCGATCAAGTACGGAAAAGAGCACCCTGAAGTAGCGCCAAATCCATCGAATCAACAAGACACTAACCCGGAAAATCAATTATCACCCGGAAGCGGCCCTCTTGATGCAAACGCGGAAACCGATGCGGTAAACCAATTCCGCGCACAAAACGGCGTTGGCAACACACATCTTACCAACAATCCCACTCTCGACGGCCAAGCCCAGAGTTGGGCGCAGCATATGGCTGATAGTTATGGACAGAATCCACCCTCGCCTGTAATAGGTTCTGGTAATAACGCAAGATGGAATCCTGCGTGGCACAGTACTGGTGGCTATAATGGAGAAATCGTTGCACTATCGAACGGTGCAAATGCTCAAGAGGCGCTTTCAAACTCTTTTGGGATATTTAGGGGTTCAAAAGACCACGCTGCGCATTTGTTTAATCCCAACTACAACAGCAACGGCGTAGGTGTTGCGCAAGTCCGTGGAACTAATTCGTACTACGTTACGATGCAGTTCAACAACTAGCTTGGCTAGGAACTGGAGTTTTGCTGCCAAAACAAATCATTAAAAAAACGGTTTCGCTGGTATAATGAGGTTTGTCAGTTTAGAGGGAATTTGGGTGGCGGAAGATAATTTAGTTGAAAAGATTTCAAGCGCCTTGGGGGGCGTGGCCGGAAGGCTCTCTGCAAGCCCGGCGCTGCTGGCAGTAGTAGTGCTGATTTTTGCAGGCGCCGCTTTCCTCGCCTACAGCCAGTTTTCAACAACCGCAGAATTCCGCGTAAGCGTGTCAAGCTCCTCAACTCCAGTTGAAGGTGCATTGGTTGAAGTGCTTTCCTCTGATGGAAAAAAGATCGCACAAGGAATAACAACCGCGCAGGGAACCGTACTTTTTAAGCAGAAGCTCCCTGCAAGCGGCAAGGTTTCGCTGCGCGTGAGCAAAGACGGATTTCTCTCCGCCGATGGCTCTTCTGCAACAATTGTTTCAGTTGACTTGGGCAAGAGAAAAGCTGCTTCGCTAGAGTTGTTTGCTTCCGAAGTTGCGGGCGGCGATTTTTCGCAAGGCATTTCGTTTTCTGTTTTGGATAAGTTCACGCGCCAGCCCGTTTCGGGCGCTTCGATTGACGCAAGCGTTGCAGGAAAGCAGGTGCTTGCAAGCTCGGACGCCCAAGGGAAGGCGTTTGTAAGCGCGCAGAAAGGCGACTTGATTGTAGTGAAAGTTTCCGCGCCAAACTACTACTCGGATTCGAGGGCGTACACTGCAATACGCTCCCAAGAAGAAATACTTCTTTCTCCGCGTTTGACTGGAGGGTTTTCGTTTACTTCGGGAGAGCTTCCAACTTTTGCAAACAATTCTAATGTAAGCATAAGTGACTCGGTTTTGCAAGACGCTATTTCAGGAGAGGAAAGCCTGTCTTTCTCAATGCCGCAGGCAACAGTGCAAGTGCTTGACGATACTGGCGGGCTTGTGCAAAGCGGGACGGTTTCGGTTGTAAGCGAGTCGGGGCAAGTGATTGCGCAGGCAAATGTTGTAAACGGCGTTGCAAACCTTTCGGGCTTGCCGCTCTCGCAGGGCTTTAGCCTGCAGGTGAGTGGGACGCAAAGCGGTTCAGTGAGCATATTCGACCCTGCAACTAACTTGCAAATACTCTCATCTTCAATTAACAACGGCGTTGCATTCCTTTCAACTACCTCTTCGCTTTCCTCGCTTGCAGTAAACGTCCACACTGCTTCTGGAACCCTTGTTGGTTCAGGCATTGTAACTGCTTTTGACAACGCAACTGGGCAGTTGCTTGGCCAAGCGCAGCTCCTCAATGGTTTGGCAGTGCTTTCATCAATTTCGCCAAACACGCCGATACTTCTGACGCTTTCGGCAGCCGGATTTTCCGCATCGCCTGTTGCAGTAGTTTTTGGAAAATCCGCGAGCGCAACAATTGTTGCCTCGCCGGTTTCGCCCACGCAGATAAAGCAAACTTCGTTTAAGGCATTCAATGACGACAATTCACCTGCAAGCTTCCACTTGAGGGTTTTCACGCAATCGGGATTGCAGGCGGGCAGCCCGCCTGTTTTTGACGGCGACGTTGCAAGTTCTTCTTCGCCGCAGGTTTTGCAGCTTGCAGTTGGAACTTACTCTGCCGTCTTTTCTGCAGCGGGGCGCTATACTGCCACTGTGCCTAGCTTGCAGGCAGGTTCTCTTGTTGAAGTTTCGCTGCCTTCCTCGAGTGCGGCAGGCACTTCGCAAAAATGCGTTACGCCCGAAGGTGGTGCTAAAGTTTGCCAAAGCGAGGCATTTTCGCCAAGCAATTTGTTCTCGCTTTCAGTGACAGTTTCCGACAAGCTGGGCAACGCAATTTCAAATGCTTCAGTTTCGCTTAAAGATTCGCAGGGCAGGGTTGTTGCGTCGCAGCGAAGCGACTCTTTGGGCAACGCGGCGTTCTCTTCAGTTGCAAACGGCTCGTACTCGCTTGTTGCATCCTACTACGGCTTTTATTCCAGCAAGAGCGTAACGCTTGCCTCAAATTTGCAGCAGTCAATTGTTTTAGAGCTCAAGGGAACTGTTTTTGTATCCGCGCAAAGCATGTCTGGCCAGCCGGTGAGCGCGACTTTTTCAGTGCAAGGCACTGGACTTTCCTGCAGCGGCGCCCATTGCTCTCTCTCAGTTGACGCCAACTCCGATTTTGCACTCAAGGCAAGCGCACTAGGCTACACTGATGCACAGGCAACAAAGAGGCTAACGCCGGGCGAGATTTTGCCAGTGACTTTCGAGTTGGTTCAAGCAGGCGCCTTAACCGGCGGCGGGCAGGTTTCTTTCAACGGCGCGCGCGACTCGCTTGGAAGGCAGGCGTTTTCGCTGCTAGCAGGGCAGGATTACTTCCTGCAATTCAGCATCGCAGCACCCACTGCAGATGAGAGTGTTTTGGCAGTGAGGCTTGGAGATGCTTCAAGCGTTGCACAAGAAGATTATGGGCTGCTAGACTTCCAGCCTCCAGCCGGCGCCGACTCGATTGCAAAATCAACTTCCTTCTCTCCGCTGCCTGCCTGCGTTGACTTGAACAACAACAATGCAATCGGTGGATTGTTCAAATGGGCGCAGTTTTCATTCAGCGAGCACGGCGCGCCACTGCACAAGATACTCTCCATTCCAGTTCGCGTGAAAGCAAGCGCTTCAGCCACTTCAATGAAACTCTACTACCGTCTCGCCGTGCGCTCCGGCTCGACTGTTTTGCGCATTCCCCGCGATGATGATTTAGACACTGCTTTGGACGCGCCGGGCAAGGCAGGCTGCTACGCCTCCTCCACTTCCGCTTCAATTCCAATTGCCCTAACTGCCTCATGCATTGACGGAACGCGCGCAGGCGTATGTTCTCACAATGTTCCCTTCGCTTGTTCTGCCAGCCCTTCCGGTGCTTTGCAGCTTGCTCCAAGCTCTTCGTGCTGCCCTGCTGGAATGATTTTCTCAAGCGTAAAGGGGTTGTGCGTGCTTTCCTCGCCTCCTGCCGGAGCGTGCGCTGACGGAACTGCGCAAAACCAGTGCTCTTCAATTAACAAGCCTTTCCTGTGCACTGGCGGTAATTTGGTTGCAGCAGTTAGTTGCTGCCCTGCAGGAGAAATATTTGGCAACGGAGTTTGCAGGCCGCGCGGCGCGTCATGCAGCATTGGCAGCCGTTTCTACGACGACGGCCAGTGCCTTCCAACTGCGCCCGGAAGGTGCACTAATGGAATCGAGGGGCAGGACGCGCGTGCGTGCGGCTGCCCTCAAGGCACTGTCTTTTCAGAATCACAATCCTCGTGCGTTGCAGCAACCTGCAGCGACGGCACTCCAGCCGGCCAGTGCTCTACAGTTGCAGGCAACTTATTGAAAAAATGTGTACTCTCTTCAACTGCAATCAGTGCCTCAACTTCTCTTGAAGTTTCAGGCGACTGCTCGTGCCCTTCAGGAACGCACGGCGAAGGCGGCTCTTGCGTTGCCTGCTCTACGCCCGACTGCGGAGTACCCGCTTCAGTTTCGTGCGTAGTTGATGGCGCCATTTACTCTCCCGGCTGCATTCTAGGCAACGCCCCGCTTTACTGCAATTCTGGCGGAAGCGTTTCGCAAAACGCCGTTGCCTGCGGCTGCCCTGCAGGCAAGCAATTCAATTCGGCTTCAGGCACTTGCTCTAACAATTTTGTTGCAGCCTGCACTGACGGAACGGTTTCAGGCGCATGCTCTACAACAATTCCAAAGCAGTGCGTCGCGCTAGGCGGTTCGCTGTTTCTTATACAGAATGCATTGGAGTGCGGCTGCCAAAGTGGAATGGTTTCAAACGGAGTGGAGTGCCGTGCTGCGCAGGCGCTTCCAACTCCTCAGCCGGGCTCTACTGCAACTCCAGTTCCCACTGCAACTGCCACTCCTGCGCCAAACCAACAAGCTTCCGTTGCGCAACTCTTCCAATTCAACTCCTGTTCCACGCCAAACAGGTGCCTCTCGCCAGACTCTTCAGACGAGTACTGCAACGCGCAAGGGCTTGTTGCCCGCTCTTGCCTGCTATGCAACCAAAACTGCGGCGGAAGCGATTTTCTCACCTGCAACCCGTCAACGGGCACGTGTGACTCGCGCAAGTGCGTAGACCCCGTCCCATTCGGCACTGCAGTTGGGCAATGTGTTTCCTCTGGAGCTCCCTCTCGCTGCGCACTAGTTGGAGGCGTTGTTACGCGCGTGCAGGACTCTGCTTCCTGTGGCTGCCCTGCAGGGCAAAAGCCTGACGCAAGCGGGCAAGGGTGCGTTCCCTGCTTAGGTGACAGTTGCGCCGGGGAGTTGGCAATTGCCTGTGTTGATTCGCAAGGCAACGGCTACGCTGCAGGCAGGTGCCTCCCCGACTCGTCAAGCAATATTTTCGCGCAAGGTGCAGAGCCTCTCAAGAAGTGCCTTGCAGGCGGCAGTATAATTTCCTCGCTTGTAGATTGCGGCTGCCCAACTGGGTTTAAGCGCGACTTTGACAGCCGCGCTTGCGTGCGCGAGCTTTCCCCCTCCGCTCCATTAGACGCTGCGCTCAACCTCACGCCCGCAATAACTTGCCCTAATTGCGTTGCCTCCGACGACATTTTCTTCGACGCATCCGATGGCGCAAGCGGCAAGCTCAAGACGCAGAGCGGCAGCACAACTTACGCAATGGTTGCCGACACAGTCTACCCCGCAGACGCGTTCAGCTTGAACATACAGCGCGCCTCCTCGCCAGGCCGCCGCATTTCGGTTCAAGCCATTTCCAGCTCAAGCGGAACCTCGCCGTGCTATTCCTATGATGAAAACACTGGTGTTTTCCAGTTCCGCTTGGGCAACGCCTGCCCAATTGAAGTGCGCGCAAACAAGTTCTTCCACACTGGTACGGGGCAGGAAATTACTTCCGATCAAGTGTCTGTTACAGTGCGGCTTGAGTCGGTTCCGCCACAGGACTTGCAGCTGCGCATCCACCTCTCGCTTAACCCTGCTGAGTCGCTTCGCCTGCAACCACAGTCGCTTAGCGGACCCAACACGCCAGAGCTTGTCTATCTCATCAACAACAAGCAGACAATGTTTGGCCCCCGCACGCTCTCAATAGAGGCTTCCTCCACTGAAACAAATGAGTTGCCTGGCGCTGGCGTCAAGGTGTTAGCGTGGCGCGGGCCTGGCACCATTTCAGTAAGCGAGAAAAGCGAATCAGTTGGTTCGCTTACCTATTCAAGCACGGCTTCGTACTTCACTTGCACTGGTGGGGTTGGAAAAAGGATTGACTCGTGTGGCAGCGACCCGTTCTGCTGTGCTGGCGGCTGGTGCAACCCCTCTGCCTTCCGTGTAATGTTTGCAAACTTCAAAACTTACTCTAAGAACTTGGCTGCCAAGACTGCCTTCCGCCGCGGCATTGACTCGCAGGGCAAGAGCCAGCCGTTTGCAACAATTTCCGGCAACACGCCTTTTGAAGTATACACTGCCGCGGGAGTAGTTGATGGTGCGCCTACAATTATTAGCGACAGCGGCATTGACGTGCGCCTCTCCAGCGATTGCTCAAGCACCGACCGGCCCGGCGTTTTCCAAATAAAGTCTTCCACTACAGACGGCCGCAACTTTGCCTACAATGCGCAAACTGCCTTCCTGCACAAATTCGATTACGTTGACGGCGTGTGCCCCGACAACTCTCTTTTCGTTGGTGACAGCTTGCTTGCGCGCTCTGACGAAAGTGCAATGCCGTTATGCGACTTTCTCTTTGGCGCCGACTGCTCTTGCTTGCAGCGCAGCGCGCACTCAAACCTGCTCACTGCGACGCAGAACGGCGTAGGCCGAGCCAACCCCAGTATTTTGCCGCTGCTTTTGGGCTTGCTTCCTTTGTTGCTGCAGCTAGGTCAGCTTGGCAAGCAACTTGACGGCCAGAACGCCTGCGGAACTGGGAGCGGTGGTAGTGGAAACGGGAAAAGGACTGGCGGGAAGAATACTGGTTGTCCTAATGGCAATTGCGGAGTAACGCAGTCAGGCTGCGCTGATGGCTCCTGCTCTTCCGCTTCAATGGCTGCGCTTCCAGCAGTAAAAACCTCATTGTCTAATTTTGCAATGAAATATTCCAGCTTGAACTTGAGGGGTGGCTTGCCTGTTGGCTCGCTTGCTCCTCCTGATGCAGCTACAACTGTTTTGGATTTGGATGCGAAGGGTACGGGTAATTTTGATGCGGTTGCTTCGCTTGAACCAGATGTTACAGGTGGTGGCCCTGCAACTAGCTTGTGCAAAGAAGTTGGCGGTAAAAATATTAACAACTTGATCAACGGCCCGCTTGACGGCAAGTTCACGCCAGAGGAGTTTGACAAGCAGTGTACCGACAAGGCAAAGACTTACGAGCAAAAGCGCAAGGAAACCGACGAGAAGTGCGCAGGAGTTCCAGCCCCGCAGTCCAAGCGCGCAGGTAAAATATTGAAGTGGGTAATGCCTCCAAAAGATATTCAGGAATCGAGCTACAATGGCGAGTGTTTTCTTGGTTTTGATGTAGAGCTTTGCTACCCTCAAGCTGATTTCACCCTTGGTGAGCCAAACCGCAATGATGGCAGCATCGTTGACGAGCTTGATAAGTGCGAGGATGAAGGTGGATACCAATCGGGGCCCGAAGCAGGTGGCACTTCACCTACTGCCAAGGCGCTTCTCTCTAAAAACTGTTTATCAAGTGTTTTGTCAAAGCTTGAGCAAGTGCGCACAAAAGTCTCTGACCACATTGTGCAAAAAGTTAAGGACTGCCGAACCAAGTGCGCTGCGCAAATTTGCGGAACCAATTGCGTGTCCGGCTATTCAGAGTGCGTTGCTGCCTGTACAGATTACGGCGCTCAGGCAAACCAGGAATTGGAGAAAAACCTCGATGCTTGCGATAAGGCAGTTGAAGCTGAACTCAAGGCCGGTGACTCTTGCGAGGACTTGGCAGTGTACTTGCCGGAAAAAGTCCCTTCAATAGTTGCGCCAGAGCCGAAAGAGCGCAAGGCGTACGGAACTTGCTATGCCTTCGGAAACACTTTGGGTGGCGGCACTGCCGCAGCAGCAGGGCAGGGAACTTGCAAGCCAGTCTGCCAGCAAATGCAGAGTTTTGTGCTGCTAGGCGTTTCCGGCACTGGCAACGACCAGCTTACGCAAGTAAATAGGTATGGAGTAGGCGATAAGCCGGACCGAGGAGAGTGCAAGGACCGCCCGCCATCGCGCGCAGGAGAGCTTGCAGGAAAATCCGCAAACGACATTGAAAACACTTGCGCACAAAGCCGCTTCCAACCACAGCCGATTCCAAACCCTCAAAAGCCTAAAATTAAGATGGAGGGCTGTACTACGTGTCCTCATTTAAAGGAAGATACTATTAAGATAAGGACTGAGTTGGAAAAAAACTATGAAGTTGATTTTAAGGAGGCGGCTGGATCTCCAGCGTTGGTCTACAAGCCAGGTGGAGGCGCAAACGATTTCTGGCAATTAGGAGGAAAGGGTGTAACGACTCCAAACCTGTTTATTGCAGAAATCCAAAAAAGTGTTCCTATACCTTCTTCTATAACCCCTGGAGTAGCCAGGCCAATTGTTGGAGTTAACAGCGTTTCCTTGCGAGCTTCAACTCTTAACTTCGAGTCTGCAACTTCTACGGGCACTCCATTCGACTTACCGCGCTCACAGGGGACGGGCTTGCTTTGCGTACTAGACAACCTTGCATTGACTGGCGCAGCTGGCACGCCCACTGCAATCCCGAAGAAAGTTTCCTGGGAGGAACTCAAGAAGCAGGCAGAAAGAGACAAGGACGACCCTGCGCAAACGCAGCCTTTCATAAACGCGCACACCAGTGTCCAAAACTTCCAGAACAACAAGATTCCTAAAGCAATTCGCGACAAGTTCGGTAATACTCCACCTGGACAAAATGGCATTAATCCAAACGAGAGGAAGTTCAATGGAGTTGGCGGTAACGGCGGTGGAGGGGGAGGCGGCGGGCAACAGAATCCGCAGGCAATGAACCAGATGATGCAGAGCTTGCTTCCAGCGCTGGCGCAGATGATGGCAATGATGGCAATGCAAGCGCCGCAAGGAAAGAACGGGAACGCGCAGTTAGGCGCGGCGTGCGCAAAAGGAGAGGACTGCAAGTCAGGTTTGTGCCTGGTTTCAAAAGACCCAACAGGCAAGGACACTACCCTGCACGGCTACTGCACTGTAATCTGCCCCAACAAGGCATCGCAGGTTGCGGCCTCTTCCAAGCCCGCGGCGCAGCAGCGAAGTTCGGCTTACCCGCAGCAGCCCCTTGGCTACAACCAGCAGTACCCGTATGGATCCAACCAGTATCCTTACGGCAACCCGTATGGCAATCCTTACGCGCCCAACCCCTATCCGTACGGAGGTGGCTTCAACCAGCCGCTTATTCCAATAGTGCAGCAGCCGCTTGAGCAGGTTGCGTCGTTTTCATTCCAGTCGGCAACCCCCTCGCCTTCGACCGCAGCAAGTGCAACGCCCGCCGTTTCTTCAGCCCTTTCAACCCAGCAGCAGAGCGCGCAGACTCTAGACCAACTCAAGGAAGGCTGCCCGCAAATCAACGGCAAGCTTACTATTTGCTGCACAGACTGCGGCGACAAGCCGGTCTGTACTATTGCCTAACTTGCTGACTACGGTGAGTGGTTTTTCAATACTTGGTACTGCCGCAAGGCTAGTGGTGAAACTTTTTATCCAGCGGCAAACTTATTAAGTAAGAAAGTAAGAATAGTTGTGGTGGTTGTAGTGTCTAGAGTAGAGCTTGCGAAAATGTCTTCCAAGGGTCAAGTTGTAGTCCCCCAAGAAATTCGCCAAGAAGTAGGCGCAGTTGAAGGTACTGTGTTCGCTGTTTTTGGCAGCGGGGACTCAATTATTTTCAAGAAAGTCGAGGCCGCGTCAAAGCAAGAACTCTTGCGTCGTTTGGAGCAAACGGCAGTCTGGGGGGAACAACACGCGAAAAAAATAGGTGTTATCGAGCGTGACGTGCCCAAAATAATTCACGGAAGGCGTGGTGTAAAAGAGTGATCAAGGTAGTGCTTGATACTAACGTCTTGGTTTCTGCCACTTTCTGGCGTGGCAAGCCTTATCTTGTGCTTCGGGGAGCTGCGGAAGGAAAGTTTAAGGCATTTTCCAGCTTTGCAATTATTAACGAATTCAAGCACGTGCTGCAAAGAGACTTTTTCTTAAGCGAACCCCAGTCGGACCACATTATCCAAACCACTATGGGGATTGTTGAAGTTGTTAATCCTTCCAGTGCGGTCGAGGTAATAAATGAAGACCCGAGTGATGATAAAATTCTAGATTGCGCCCTTGAAGCAAATGCCGAGTACATAGTCTCTGCAGACAACCACTTGCTCAAACTAAGGGAATATGCCGGCATCCGCATAGTAACTGCCGAGGAATTCTTTCAACTTATTTAAGCGCCCTGTCACTTTCTGAGTTAAAAAAAATTTGCGGTTGTTAGAGGTCATATTCCCTGGGCTTCCAATAAGTTTTCAAGTTTTTCTGCCTTCAGCAATACCAATTAATACTCTTTTTCCGTTACTTTTCTGGGTGTTTGCAGGCAGTTCTGCGAGTGGGGAAAGCTAATGGGCTTGCTTGGGCAGTGGTGGGAAAAGTTTGCGTCTTTTGCGCAATCGCACGGCGTGAGCCCCAATTCCGCAGCAGGTTTTGTTGCACTAATTGCAGTGGCGGCAATTCTCCTCTCTTACACTTCCTTCTTTTCTTCTGCAACTCTCAAGGTAAGCGTGTTTAGCGGCGATGCGCCAGTTGCAGGCGCGTCTGTAGAGCTTGTTTCACTCGAAGGAAAAGTATTGGCGCGAGGCACTACTTCAGAAAACGGTGTCGCCTCTTTCTCTCAAAAGCTCTCGTTGGAAAAAGTTTCCGTCCGCGTAAGCAAGCAAGGTTTGTTTTCCGCCGACGGCGGCGCTCAGGCTGCGCTGCTTGTTGACTTGTCAAAAAGAAAGAGCGTTTCCCTCAATCTCTACTCTCAAGAGCAGGTGCCGGAGTTTTACGGAGTTGCCTTTTCGCTTCTCGACTCTTTTTCACTAAACCCAGTGCAAGGCGCCTCAATTCAAGCCACTGTAGGCGATGGAGGGCAGGCGTTTGCAGCTTCAGCTGACTTGCAAGGCAAGTTCTTTGTCAACTCCACTGCCGGCCAGCAAATACTGCTTCGAATAACTGCTCCAAACTACGTTTCCCAAGAGAGGCTCTTTGTTGCGCAAAACGCCCAGGAAAACATCCTCCTCTCCCCGAGGGTTTCCCAGCCAATTTCATTAGGCCAGCTTTCAGGCATCGAGCAGGGCGTGCAGCTCAACGATTCAAACGGCGTGAAGCAAAGCACGCCAGGCAGTGAGTCTTTCTTCCTCCCAAAGGCGCGAGTGCAAGTACTAGACTCGCAAGGCAACGCGCTTGCAACCGGCAACGTATGCGTTGTTTCGTCTGCGGGTGAAACTGTTTCCTGCTCGCAAGTTTCTTCCGGTCAAGCGCAGTTGGACGTTCCATTAGGCGAAGGCTTTTCGCTGCAAGTTCAAGGCGCAGACCAAGGGACAGTGAAGTTTTCAGACTTTTCCTCAGGCAATTCCTTGTTTTTGCTGCAATTCACTGGCGGCGTCGCATCGCTTTCGCCAACTCCGCTTTCCTCTCTCACTGTAAACGTTGCTGACGAGCTTGGCGCTGTAGTTGCATCAGGTAGGGTGAAGGCATTCGACTCTGCAACAGGCGCGCCCTTGGCAGACGCTGAAATACTCAATGGCTTGGCCGTGCTTGGCTCTTCGGGTTCCATTGCGCCCGGCTCAAAGCTGCTAGTTGCGCTCTTTTCGCAAGGCTATTTTGCCGAGCCTAAGAACGCAGTTTTTGGAAGCACTCCTTCAATCACATTGACTGCCAAAAAAGTTGTTGCGCAGTTAAACCAAACTATTTTCCGCGCGTTTGCAGTTGGCGGAAGCCCTTCTTCAGCGCTGGTGCGGGTTTTCAAAGTGCGCGCTGGCGGGCAAGCCGACTCAATTCACGTTGCCGAAGCTTCGATTGAAGGCACTGGAACGATTTTGCTTGAAAGCGGAGTAGACTACCTTGCCGTCTTTTCAGCAACAGGCAAATACCCTGTTTCAACGCCAATCTTCCAAGCGGGTGCAAGCGTTGACTCGCAAATGGCGCAAAGCAACGCACCCGCTTCACTTGAGTCCTGCGTTTTGCTCAAAACCACCCGCGAGTGCATAACCCACTCCTTTTCGCCAAGCGACTCTTTCACACTGTTAGTTTCAGTTGTTGACGCTGCAGGACTTCCGGTAAGCGGCGCAATAGTTTCGCTAAAAGATTCTTCTGGATTGCCGCTTTCATTCCAAAGGACGGGCGCCGACGGCACCACGCAATTCACTTCAGTTCCAGGCGGAACTTACCTGCTTTCGGCTTCGCTTGCAGGATTTTCCTCCAACAAGACATTCGCGCTCTCAACAAACTCTCAGCAAACGCTTGTCCTGCAGCAGAAGGCAACTGTTCTTGCAAGCGCCAAGACGCTTGACGGCAAGGCAGTTGACGCGACTTTCTCCCTGCAGGGCAGTGGCGTTTCCTGCAGCGGGCAAGTGTGCTCGCTTTCAGTTGACGCCAACAAGGACTTTACAGTGAGGGCGTCCTCTTTTGGCTTCAATCCAATAAGCATTTCGCGCAAGCTTTCTTCCGGCCAGTTGCTTCCGCTTGCATTCCAGCTAGTTCCATCAGATTCCAAGGCACTGGTTTCATTTGGCGGCGCGCGCGACTCGCTTGGCAGGCAAGTTTCCTCCTTGCTTGCAGGGCAGGATTACTTCCTTGAATTCAGCTTCTACTCGCCCGCCCAAGACAAGACGGTTTTCTCCCTGCGGCTTGGCCAAAACACTTCAGTTTCGGGAGAGGACTATGGGCTAATTGACTTCCTGCCCGCAAGTGGCTCTGCACTGGCAAAATCAACCTCCTATTCCGTGCAAGCAACCTGCAATGACTTGAACAACAACAATCCCGAAAACGGGTTGCTCAAGTGGGTGGCGCTCTCGTTTGAAAACAAGGGCGCGCCGCTGCAAAAAACGTTCTCTCTGCCCGTGCGTGTCAAGCAAGGCGCAAAAAGTTCATCGCTACAATTTTTCTACCGCCTTGAGGCAACATCTGGTGGTTTTACAGAACGCGTTCCAGCCGATTCATCTCTGGGAAGCAACGCAAGCTCCCCGCAGAAAGCAGGCTGCTACGCCGACGCGCTGCAAGCCTCGCTGCCATTTGCTTTGGCAGGCGGCTTATGCAACATTGGCGGAATAGTTTTTGCCCACAACCAGTGCCTTCCCTCAAAGCCCCTCGAGTGCGTAAATGGCTTGGAAGTTTTTGACTCAAGCAAGTGCGGCTGCCCGCAAGGAAAAGTTCCTTCCCTAGATGGAATGCAGTGCGTTGCGCAAGCCTGCCAGGACGGAACGCCTTTGGGCCAGTGCTCGCAAACGCCCGGCAATGCACTAAAGAAATGCCTTCCTGCAACAGGTGGCTTTGAAGGGCTTACTTTACAGGATTCCTCAGAATGCGTTTGCTCCTCCGGCTCTCATTTGCTTGGCGGGCAGTGCTCTGCATGCACTTCGCCCGACTGCGGACTTCCAGCTTCTTCCACTTGCGTTGCAAGCAGCGGGAGAGTTTCACCCGGCTGCATTGCCGGCTCTGCGCCTTCCTTGTGCACTTCAACTGGCGAAATTATTTCAAGCCCCGCATCGTGCGGCTGCTCGCAAGGAAGCGAGTTTGACTCGCAAACCGGCTCTTGCACTTCGCGCTCAGCTTTTGCCTGCGCCGACTCCACTCCCGCTGGCGCGTGTTCCTCCAATAGGCCATTCAAGTGCCTTTTGGTGGGCGGCTCTGCGCTGCTTGCAGCAACTCCAAGCGAATGCGGCTGCCCCCAAGGGCTTGCCTTCAACGGAGTGGAGTGCGGCCAAGGGAATGGCGTTGAGATTCCAACTCCTATTGCGCCATCTACCGTTACTCCTATTCCAACTCCAACCTTAGCTGCAAGTGCAACCATTACGCCTGGCCTACAGTGCACCACGCCGACGCAGTGCATTTCAGAGGGAACTGAGGACTACTGCACTGCCACTGGGCAGGTTGCGTTCTCTTGCTTGCGCTGCAACCCCGACTGCAACGGCAACCCCGCAATGTACTGCAACCCGGCAACCGACGCTTGCGAAGAAAGGAAGTGCGTTGACGCATTCCGCCGCTCCACGCCGGTTGGCTCGTGCTCGCAATTTGACCGCCCCAAGCGTTGCGAGCTGCTTGACAGCGGGCAGCCGGGCTTTGTGCAATTTTCCTCCCGCTGCGGCTGTGCAGCAGGCTTTAAGCCCGCTTCCGACGGCAGGCAATGCATTGCGTGCGTGACTGCCAGTTGTTCAGGTGAGGCACAGAAGGTTTGCGTTGACGTGCAGGGCAACGGTTACGCTGCAGGCCAGTGCCTGCCGCAAACTTCCAGTTTTTCCTCTTCAACTGGCGCCGAGCCAATCAAGAAGTGCGATGCACGCGGCAGCATCCTCTCCTCAATTGGCGGTTGCGGCTGCCCGTCTCCCTTCAAGAGGAACTTTGATGGCTCGCGTTGCGTACCCGACCCCGCACTTTCAGTGCAAGCTTTCGTTGCAGAAGGCACGCTGCCGGTAAATTCCACTTGCTCCGGCTGCGTTGCCTCCGACACGGTGTTTTTCAACCAAGTTACCGGCAAGCTTTCAACGCGCACCACTACCGCAACTTTCTTGATGCAAGCTGACTCTTTCTTCCCTGCAGACGCATTCAAGCTAGTCATTCAAACCAACTCGACAACCTTCAGGATTTCGCCTCAAGGCATAACCAGCTCTCAGGACACTGAGTCGTGCTACGCTTACGACGCAAATTCCGGCGTGTTTTCCTTCCGCGTTGGCAACACCTGCCCAATAATCGTTTTGGGCAACAAGTTTTTCCACACTGGAAAAAGCCAGTACATTGAAAACGACGAAGTGACGCTCACCTTCCGCCACGAGACGGTTCCACCGCAGGACCTCAAGCTCAAAATAAAGCTCACGCTCAAAAACATGGACGCGCTGCACGTGCAACCAATTTCATCAAGCGGCCCCGACACCCCGCAATTAGTATTCCTTCTAAACAACAAGCAAACCATTTTTGGTGGAAGGCAGCTCACAATTTCCGCTTCCACCACTGCGCAAAACCAGATTGCCGGCTCTGGAGTGAAAGTGCTTGCATGGCGCGGGCCCGGCTCGCTTACAGTCACTGAAGACTACAACGCGCATAAGGAACTCGTATCAGTTCTCTCATACACTCGCGTGCCTTCGTACTTCACTTGCGGCGGCGACACCGGCCCAAGAATCGAATCCTGCGGCGGCGACCCATTCTGCTGCGCAGGCGGCTGGTGCAACGGCCAGGCGTTCGGCAAGATGATGCAAGACTTCAGTGCATACGCGCGCAACACTGCACAGCTCACCGCCTTCCGCAGAGGAATTGACAGGGAAGGCAAGGCACAGCCTTTTGCCTCCATTGCGGGCTTGGTTGGAAACTCGCAGCCCTTCGAGTTATTCACTGCAGCGCAAGTCATTGACGGCTCGCAAAACATCGTGCGCGCCAGCAACATTGCCCTCTCCGTTTTCAACGACTGCTCCAACAACAAGAGGCCCGGCGTGTACTCAATCAAGGCAAGCACGCGCGATGGAAGGAACTTTTCTTTCGACGCAGTCACCGCCGCCTTGCAGAAGTTTGACTATGTGGACGGAACTTGCGGCGACGACTTGCTGTTTGCAAGCGACCCGCACTTGGCCAGGACAGACGTAAAAGCCCAGCCGTTGTGTGACTTCCTCTACGGCGACTGCTCGTGCGTGCAGCGAAGCAAGCACTCCGTTTTCTCCAGTATGAGCCAGAACAAGGATGCAAAGTCCACTATGGCCGCGCTTGCCTTTCTTTCCATGATTGGGCCACTCTTGCAAGGCGGCGGGGGGGGTTTGGGTGGCTTGGGTGGTGCAGGGCAGGGTGTATTCGGCACTGCTGGCGCGTGCAGCCAGTCTGGCGGTTGCGCAAGCGGCGCGTGCAACTCGGGCGGGAACAAGGGGCTGGCGCAGCAAGGAGCTTCGGGCTCGCAAGGCATAAACGCTAACGAGGTTTCCGGCGACTTGCCGCTCAAAAACATTTTCGGCACCGGATCTGGCGGGTGCGGCCCCGGAGGCTGCGTACGGCCCGAAGGCACTCGCTCAATTTCATTGAGCTCACTCGACTATTCCTTTGCAAAGCTTTCGAAAGCAAGTTTGCAGGGCGCTGCCGCGGGCGACGGGCTGGCGTGCAGGCTCTTGCAGGAGGCAAATGGCCAGGCTTCGACAGTGAACACAAAGTTTGACGCAGAGGAGTTCAAGCAAGCTTGCGAGGGCTTGTCGGGTTCCTACCAGGGCGCACGCGCGCAGACCAACAATGCCTGCAGCAAGATTGCAGTAAGTGGCAAGAGGGCGGGCGGGCAGCCGTTTTGGATTGATGCCGGAGGCCCGCGGCCTGCACACGTGCACGTCCTCTATCCTGGGGTATTTTGGGGTACGATTATTCCGTGTGTTTCTCCAGCTAACTTCGAATTAGGAATTCTTGACCAGAATTTTGATGAAGTAGTTAATGCTCTCGATGCCTGCGAAGACCGGACTCACTCGCCACCTCCGGGTACTACGGTGCAAAGCGAGTGCAGTGCGGAAGTTGAGGCCCAAATAACGCAGCTGTATGCCAAAACCAATGCGTTGATTACTGCACAACGCATTTCGTGCATTGCTGGCTGTGTTCCGGTTTGCTCCGGTTTTCCTGCTTGCGCTACCGACTGCCAAACAAGCGCTGCCCACGCTCAAGCTGACCTTGACGCGCGCCTGCTTGGCCAGTGCAAGCCTGCAGTTGAAAACGAGCTTTCAACAGGGGGGCAGTGTGAGGCAAGCGCCCGCCAGCTTATAGAGTTCCCGCCTGTTACGCTTCCGCCTGGCCCTTCAGTGAGGCATTCTTGGGCAACTTGCAATGCATATGGAGTTACAATAAATTCCCCTGGCGAGGGTGGCAAGTGCGTTGCAATAACTCAGGAGAAATACCCATTTGTCCACGCTGGGCTTGAAGGCGACCAGATAAGCAAGTACTCGAGAAGCGGAGTGCGCTATGACTCTACCACGAACCCTGCTACTTATGGGTATGCAATGGAGGCGCTTTCACCAGACATGTTCATAAAATACGCGGCGGCAAGCTCGGCGCAAGGATTTGCAAGAGGCACGGCCGTGGAGGGTGTACAAACGCTTTCTTTCTCGCCTTTCCTTCCCCTTTCATTTGCTTCCTCGCAATCACATTCCGCCGCGGTTGCCAACTTGTTAGCACAAAATAGTTATGCGCTAGGCTCGGTTGCGCCAACGCAGAGAAGTCCAATGGACTTTGCGCAAGCTGCACAACAGGTGGCTGCAGCATCATCTGGCGTTTTCCAAGACTTTAGGGCTCCCGCTCAAGTGCAGCAGAATGCATTGGGTTCCGCCCAGCGTGGAGGCTCGCCTTTCTGCCCCGGCGCTTCCGGCCAGCCCGGCGGCAGCTGCCTGCTTGCCATTTTCAGCCAATTCCACCCTGCAATAATGGGTATGAGCCAAGATGACACTCTACCGATTCCAGACAAGCTCTCGCCAATTTCTACAATGATTCAGCGCGCAAAAGATGACATTCACTTGCCTGACGACGGCGGGCCTTTTGTGCAAGCGCACAACTACCCACAATCCGGCTGCGGAGGCGCTACTGCAAGCGGCGTTGACGGAGTCAGCTTGCAAGGCACTGGTAGCTGCCCTGGCTTAGGCAAGGACACTTTGGCAAAAGAAGGGCAGCAGAGCTCCACTGAAGCAAAGCAATTGGGTAACTCGCCTTCAAACCAAAACACTGCCTGCGGTGCAGGTGGCTGCAAGGCAAGCGTAGGTGGATGTGGTGGAGCGGGTTGCGGTGGAGGAGGCAGTGCGGGAGGTGCTGGCGGAGCTGGTGTAGGGGCGGGTGCCGCGGCAGGAGCGCAAGTGCTTCAAACAATATTGCCAATGATTGGGCAGATGCTCGGTTCCCTCCCTCCAGTGCAGCCGACACTAAAAATTGGCGATACTTGCAGCACTACTGGAGGAGCGGGTGTTACTTGCCCTGTAAATGCGCCTTGCAGGAACGTTGGTAGCAGGTCAATTTGCACAGTACAGTGTGAAGGGTGGCTGCTCGACCAGGCAAATGCTGACCGACAGTGCCAGGCAATAACTAGTGGCGTGCTTCACTCTTGTGCAAATGGCGTGTGCACCTAGGTTTTGTTTCAGTTGCAAAAAGTGTTAAGCTACTTTTATTAACACTGAGAATTTACATTATTCATGGATCGCGAAATGTCTTATCCTAGCGTGGAGGAAGTTATTGAGGCAAACCTCCTAGTGCTGGGGCTGATTGGCGTAAAAAAAGCGGACAGGCACGAGGTGCTTTCGCGCCAAAAAATTTCCTTGGCGTTAGAGCGTTGCAGGGAAGTTGAAGGAAACTTATACTATAAGGCTGCGGTGTTGGCTCAAGGTTTGGTTTCCGCACACGCCTTCGCAAGTGGCAACAGGAGGACTGCGTTCTTTATTGTCAAAGAATTTGTTGTCGAAAACGGCGGAAAATTTGCAGTTTCAGACGATCCCAGTTACGCCAAGGTGATGCAGGCGATTCGTGAAGGAAGGCATTCTCTCGATGAAATTTCGGAGTGGATAGAAAATGGTAAAATCAGCAAGGCTTAGCGCCGAAGAACTTAAGATAGTCACGTGGAGAGTACAGCGTTTTCTCAAAATAGTCGAAGGCCACCGGAAACTGCTGCAGGCAATAGGCGAACTTTAACTTTCATATGAATTAGTTTTCAAATCCCCTTCTTTTTCTCTTCCGCCTCAAGCTGCGCTATCTGCATTTCGAGTTTTTGCACTGTGCTGCGGAAGCTCTTTTCGTCAACCTGCTTTCGCATCAGCTTCTCGCGCTCCCTGCGCACCATTTCCTCGAGCCTGCGCCTGTGCGCAGAAATGCTTGACGCACTCGATGCGCTGCTGTCGTTTTGCCCAAAGCGCGCGGCGCCTGTTGGCTGGCGGGCTTGCAATAGAAAGAAAACGCTTGCTGCGAAAACGGCTGCAAAAAGCGCCATTGAAGACAGCGAGTAAGAAGGTGAGAAAATAAGCCATACTCCTCCGGCAATGAGTAGGCTTGAAACGATTGCCCAGGCGAGTATTGCATTGTCAATTGCCGAAAATACCTTGCCCGCCATTCCCTGCCAGTATTTTAGTTTCCCGCTTTCAAAGCCGCAAAGCCACGCGAGCAAGCCAACCAGCAGTGAGAGCAGGCCTAGGTAGAATTGCGCCGAAGAGGCTATTTGGGTTGGGTCGTAGGGCTGCGAGACTAGGAACTTGGTTGCAACTGTGTAGTTGAGCGCAGGCGATTTGTACCAAGCGTAGACAAAATCAGAGTCAAAAAACTGCCTTACTGCAAAGCGCAGGGCAATAGTTTGCTTGCCTGTAACTGCAATTTGGGTGGAGCAAGTATTTTTTGGCGGGGCTTGGACGCGCGCGCACTGCCAGTTCCCGTTTGAAGTGTCAAGCTGTAAGTTGTCGTTGGTTGAAATCGAGAGAGTTCCGTTGGCGTCGCCTAGTTGGTTGATTATAGTGAAGTGGGCTTCAAGGTGGGTGCTGTCGGGCTGGGTTACGCCGTCCAACTGCAGGTCGGGCTGTTGCGCGCTAACCGCGTTTGCCAAAAGCAGCGCTGCCGCAAAAAAGAGAAAGGTGTGCCGGGTATTCATTTGCAATTGACTCTTGTGCCAACCGTAGGAGGCATTTGTCTAACTGCAGCGCGGAATTTAAAAGCCTCGCCGGCGTTGCATATAACTATGGAACAATCATTCCACTCTCTCGACTGGCAGCAGGCTCTCCGGCAGCTTTCCTCTTCGGAAAAAGGCTTGAATTCAGAGGAGGCAAAAAAGAGGCTTGAGCAGCACGGGCCCAACCAGCTAAAGGAAGCGCCCAAAAAGCCCCTCTACGTTGCGTTCTTGGAGGAATTCAAGGAATCTGTTGTTCTTTTGTTGATTGCAGCGGGCGTAATCACTTTCCTTATAGGGGAACACCTCGATTCTGCGGCAATTTTTGCAATAGTGGTGCTCAACGCCATTTTTGGATTCATCCAAGAGTACCGCGCGGAAAAGGCAATTGATGCGCTCAAAAAGATGCTTGCGCCGCTTGCAAAAGTAGTGCGCGACGGCGCAGTTCAGCAAATTCCTGCACGCGAGCTAGTGCCCGGCGACGTGGTAGTGCTCGAGGCGGGCGACCAAGTGCCCGCCGACTGCAGGCTCATTGAGGCGCAGATGCTCTCGCTTGTCGAGGCGCCGCTTACCGGCGAGAGTTCGAGTGTTTCAAAAAGCGCTTCCATTACTTTAGCGGAAAATACTTTCCTTGCAGAGCGGAAGAACCTAGTTTTTGCAGGCACCAGCGCTGCTCGCGGAAACGGCAGGGCAGTTGTGTTTGCAACTGGGATGGAAACCGAGTTTGGAAAAATTGCCGGGCAAGTGCAGCAAACGCAGGAAGAACAGACGCCTCTTGCGCGCAAGCTAGAGGCATTGGGCAAAAAGCTAAGCGTAGTTGCAGTGGCGTTAGTTGCATTGATTTTTGTGGCAGGCATTGCGCGTGGACTGGAGCTTTTCCCAATGTTTCTCACTGCAGTCTCGCTTGCAGTTGCGGCAGTGCCGGAAGGCCTTCCCGCCATTGTCACAATAACTCTTGCAATTGGAGTGCAGAGGATGATCCACCGCAATGCGATAATCCGCAAGCTCCACGCAGTCGAGACTCTAGGCAGCGCCGACATTATCTGCACTGACAAGACCGGCACTCTCACGCGCAACGAAATGACTGTAAGGAGCGTGTTTTTTGACTCGCGCGAAATATCTGTGGAAGGAAGCGGGTATGAGGTGAAAGGCGGTTTTTTTGAGGCAGGCGGGGCAAGCGGCTATGAACCTGCACACTATTCCCCTGCGCCTGAATTCGAGTTGTTTTTGCGCGCCAGCTCGCTTTGCACAACTGCAGAATTGCGGCGCACTGAAAATGGCGTTGTTGCAGTTGGCGACGGAACTGAAATTTCTTTGGTAGTGCTTGCTGCAAAGGGCGGGGTTGACAAGGTTTCCCAGCTTTCGCTTTTCCCAAAGGTTGCTGAAATTCCTTTCGAGTCTGAGCGGAAGATGATGTCGACTGTTCACGCAAATGCCGCCGGGAGCCTGGTGGGCGGAAGCGGCAAGTTTGCGGTGTTTTGCAAAGGCGCGCCTGAAACTCTTTTGGAAAATTGCACTCGCGCTTACTGGGGCGGCGAGTTCGTGCAGCTCACGCCTGCAATACGCAAGAGCATTTCGCTCAAAACCGATCAGCTTGCCTCGCGTGGTTTGCGCGTGCTGGCAATAGCCACGCGGCATTTGGACTCGCTTGACGGCAGTATTTCGCCTGAAAACATCGAGCGCGAGCTTGTTTTCCTGGGGCTTGTTGCAATGAACGACCCGCCGCGAGAGCAAGTGAAAGGCGCGATTGCATTGTGCAAGTCTGCAGGAATACGCGTGATAATGATTACTGGCGACAACCCGTTGACTGCAAGCAGCATAGCCCAAGAAATAGGCATTTCTTCCAACGGCTCTGTGCTCACCGGCGCAGACCTCGATTCGCTAAACGAAGCACAGCTTTCAGACGCGCTTGGAACGGTGAGCGTTCTTGCAAGGGTTTCGCCGGCGCACAAGCTTAGGGTGGTTTCTGCGCTCCAAAGGGCGGGCCACATTGTTGCAATGACCGGCGATGGAGTGAACGACGCGCCCGCGCTAAAGAAAGCGGACATTGGGGTTGCAATGGGCGTCACTGGAACCGATGTTAGCAAAGAGGCAAGCGACATGGTGCTTGTTGACGACAATTTTGCAAGCATTGTAAGCGCCGCAGAGGAAGGGCGAACGATTTTTGACAACATTGGCAAGAGCATCAGCTACCTTCTTTCCTGCAATTCAGGAGAGCTGCTAACCGTTTTTGCCGCAACCATCTTCTCTTGGCCCCTCCCACTATTGCCGATACAAATCCTGTGGATGAACCTAGTTACCGACGGGCTGCCTGCGCTTGCGCTTGGAATGGAGCCCGCAGAACCCGATGTCATGACGCGCCCCCCTCGCCCGCCAAACCAGGAAATACTCTCCTTGCGCAACATGGCGCACTTGACTTTAATCGGATTGTTCATGGCAATTGTTACGCTTTCAGTTTTCTACTCTTACTTGGCAGGCGGCCAAGGCGACTTTGCATTAAACACTCCAAAGGCGCAGACCGTAGCATTTTGCCTCATTACTTTCCTGCAGTTTGCGCAAGCCTTCAACTCCCGCTCGCGCCGAAACTCGGTGCTTTCAATAGGAGTTTTCAAAAACAAGTTCCTCTGGCTTGCAGTGATATCTGGAGTTGTGTTGCAGGTTGCAATAGTGCAGACTTCCGCCTTTGGCAGAGTGTTTGGAACCGTGCCGCTTGCATTGGGTGACTGGCTGGCAATTGGCGCAGCGTCGTTAAGCCTGTTAGTTGCATACGAGTTCTGGAAGCTATTCAAGAAAGCAGTGCCCTCGCTGGCTTAGGCTTGCAGAAGGGTTTTTTATTCACTTCCTAAATACTCTTGTTTGGTGTTTGACTTGCCTCTCAGTTCCGTCCACGAGACCGAAAAAATACTCCATGGCTTGCGTAAGCGGATGCTTTCGAAGCGCCAACCCATTTCTTTGGAGGAGTGGCTGGGTGAAGTTTGGGGAGTTCACGCCAGCGCCGGTGCTGCGGTGGGAAATTGGATTGGTGGAGAGAAAGGGAAGCAACTTGAAGCGCACTTTACGATGTTGGGCAAGCTTGGGGCTTTAGAGCACCACGCACTTGCAAATAAGAAATTTAGGGAAGGGCAGGTTGAAAGCCTTCGCGAAATAATTGCGCACGTTTCTTCCAAGCTTGCACAGAAAGCCCAAGCCCCAGGCGCGGCGAAACTTACCCTGCTTTCACGCTCCCTTGCCGACGACTTGGAGGGCTTTGAAAACAGGGGCCACCGGTTTGCGCAAGCGTACCTGCAATCGGCTGGTTCGGCAGTTTACGACCACCTCATACTAGGAAGTTTGCCAAAGCTCCAGCAGTTGCTTGTAGAAGACTTCCACCGCAGGCTAGTGGATGGAGTGGCAGAAGTTTTTGAACAAGCCCAGGAGGAGCGCGGGCTGGCCCCTTAGTAAAGCCAGTTAAATTATCACGATTTATTCCGGTGAAACTAAATGGCGTTGCTTGCAAAATCTGACATTGCTGCTGCCGGCAACAGGATTGTAGCGCCTCACTTTACGCCATTAAAGAAAATGTATTTCCAGGACTTGGCTAGGAAAGTTGACGCAGGTTTTGCAAGCGCGTTGGCCCAAGCTGCCGAAAGGCGGATGAATGCCTGACATTAGTTTAAGGCGGCCCCAAAGCAAAGCCTTTTTTAACTCTTTTTTCGAAAGGTGTAGCGAACAACATGCCGGACGCGTTCGTGTGGCTTAAGCAGGCAGAGAGTGATTTGCAGGCCGCACGCAAAAGCTTGCAGGACAAGGACTACGACTTGGCCAACCAGCAGGCACGAAATTGCTCTGAGCGCGCGCTGCAGGCAACGTGGATTGTGCTTACCGGCGAAGACCCGGAGGAAGTGCACAGCGTCTCAAAGCTTGCGCGAATGGTGGGCCTCGACGACTTGCTTGAGGAGTTTGACGGCATGCCGCCTGCTTCGGAAGACCCGCGAAAGGCGCTTGCCCTGCGCTCCCTGCAGATTGCCGAAAAAATAATGGCGGAAGTAAAGCCAAAGTTCCAGTGACGTTTTTAGCTTATTTAGGGGTGGGAATATTTATTCGACTCTCGCAGAGCTTTCAGCGCAGGCGCGGCAGCAGTGCCAGTCAGTTTTGCCGGTAAAGGGGCCTTTGAAGGCAAGCCACGTGCACTCGGCTTTTGCAAAAGCCGCCGAAGTTGCATTCGAGGAGTTTGAAGGCACGCATTTGCAGCACCGCGAGTGGGTGCTGCACATGGGCACTCTCAGGGCAATAGGCTATTTTTCAAGCCGGCAAAAGAAGCTGCCGCGCAACCAAGTTTCAGCCCTTAAAAAAGTGGCTAAGAGAGTTTTGGAATTCTACAAACCGGATCCGGAACCGGGGGAAGCGGACTCTTCGATAAAAAATATTTCAGATGAGCTGCAAAAGCATTTTTCAAACCCCCCAAAGAAAGTTGGCAGGAATTATTACTTGATGCTTTCAGCAGTAGCGGAAAACGGGGTGAGGGCAATACTTGCAAGAAAGTTTGGGAAAGATTACCTGAGCTTGAAGACAAACATGAGCACTTCCTTCGACCAGGCGGAAAAGGCATTGCATCAAGCAATCTTAACAAGCAATGGCACTAATGGCTAGTAGTGGTTATTTTGGAAGCAAAATTCTTTCTAGGGCCGGGTGGAAGCGCAGCCGACGCGCCGGTTGACAAAAAGCTTACCTCTACAGAGCGCAGCTTCCGCTTCCTGCCAACACTGGGCCTCAACGCGCAAGAGCTCGAGTTTGTGCAATCAGTGTTCCTAAAGCCCGAGCTTGCAAAAAAACTCGGGGAAATCGCAGAACAGAACAGCTTGCATCTTTCGATTCACGGATCGTATTTTGTCAACTTTTGCAGCGAAGAGAAGGAAAAGCGCGACGCTTCCCGCAAAAGGATTTTGGACGCGTGCAAAATCGGCGAGCTGCTCGGCGTAAAAGTCGTGTTGTTCCACCCTGGCGCGCGCGGGAAGCTCTCGAGCCAGCAGTGCCTGGAGCTCATTGTTTCAGAGTGCGAGAAAATGGCCGGTGAGACGAGTGTTTCAATTGGCTTGGAGACTGCCGGCAAGAAAAAGGCCTGGGGAACGCTTGAGGAAGTGATTGAGGCCAGCGCGTTGGTGAAAGGCTGCGTGCCGGTAATTGACTGGGCGCATTTGTATGCCTGCAACGGCGGTAAAATAGATTACGCAGCAATTCTCGACGTTCTTGCAAAAAACAAAATCAAGGACTTGCACTGCCATTTCGAGGGAGTGGAGTTTACTGAGGCTGGCGAGAAAAGGCACATTCCTTTAATTCACCAGCAGCCTCCCTTTGCGCCGCTTGCGGCAGAGATTGCAAAAAGAAAAAATGACTTTGAGACAATCACGCTAATTTCCGAGAGCCCCGAGCTTGAGAGGGACTCGCTGGTTATGAAAAAAGAGTTGGAGAAGGCTGGCGTTAGTTTGTAAGTGCCCTGCGAACTGCGTCGCTGCGTTTCCCTTCACGCAATAGGCTTCTTTTCATGCGCCCAACGCGCCTGTTCAAATAAACTAGTGCGGTGCAGTTGTCGTGGCTTCCGTTGAGCAGCGCGCGTTCCACTAGTTTCATTGCCATTTCCTGGGCAGTGGAATTTTTTGCAGCAAGGATTTCCGCCATTTCTTTTGCAGGGGTTTTTTCCCACACTCCGTCAGTGCACAGCATCAGCGCGCCTCCAGCGGGGATTTTTACCGGCCCTATTTTTTGTTCTGCTGGGAAAACACTTCCTGTAAGCGCCTTTGTCAAGTCGCGGTGGTCATGGAATGCATTTCCTACCTTTTCAACCCACTCCTTTGCGTGGTCTTCAGTCAACTGCTCGAGCGCGTGCCGCAGGTTTTTTTCGGAAGGGTCGTACTTGTAGGCGCGCGAGTCGCCTAGGTGCGAGCCCGAAGCAATTCCCTTGTGCAAGTGCAAGGCCGTTACCGTAGTGCCAGAGTTACTTCCTGCATTGTCTTCGACTGCGCGTCCTGCCTCGTCCATCCCGAAATGCCAGGTGTAAAAGCGCTCCCTTTCACTCCTTGCTTTGAAAATAAGTGGCGCAACCGATGAAAACGCGTGTGCTGCCGCCTGGGAAGCAATGTGCCCGTTTTCCATGCCGCCCATTCCGTCAAAAACTCCAAGGAAGGCGTGGCCTGAAGCTGAAGGCGCGTGCACTAGCACATAATTATCCTCCTGCCTTTTCCTCATTGGCCCTTTGTTTGAATAGACTCCAAACAATTCAGGCCTGAAGGAAAGGGGCTTGCGCCGGCTTCCTGTGGAAAAAGGCATTTCAAAAGGCATGCAAGACTAGCTGCGCTTGCAAATAAATGGCTTGCGCTAAGGAACTTAAAAAATAACTTGGGAAAGAAAAACTAGTTTTCTGTCTTCTCGTATTCCACTATGTTGGTTGGCGCGGTGGTCTCGATTGTCACAAGAGTCTTTCCAGGCTCGCTCTCAATTTTCTTCACTTGCGTTGTCGAAGAGCGCTTGAAAGTGGTTTTCTTGACCGTCTTGACGCTCTTTGAGGAGTTAGAGCTGCCCGACTTTGCGCTGCCGCCGCTTTTGTTTGAAGCCTTTGCCTTGCCGGTGGATTTCTTGGAAGTTTTTGCCTTTGCCGAGGAGACCTTCTTTGAGCCCTTTGAAGCCTTTGTTTTTGCAGAAGCTTTAGCAGTGGTTTTGGCAGAGCTTTTAACAGCTGTTTTTGCTGCAGTTTTGGCCGCGTTCTTTGCTGCCTTCACTGCGGTTTTCTTTGCCTGCTTGCCTGCTTCAGCGACTGCCTTTTTGCCCTCGCTTTCTGCCTTCCTGTCGCTTTTTTCCTGCACTTGCGAGACTTTTTCCTCAACCGTCCTGTGGATTAGCTCTGTTTCCCCGCGCTCCATTGCAAGCTCGCGCTCGAGTTTTTTCATCTGCTTGTTCATTTTAGTCAATACTTTTTTGTCCTGCGTTGGCGCGGCAATTACTTTTGTCTCGATAGCCTTTTGGCCGGCTTTCTTGTTTGCCTCGTTCGCCGTCTTTTGCGCCTGCTCTGCAGTCTTGAGCACTGACTCGCTCTTCTTTTCAGCTTTCTCGCTTGCCTGTGAAACTTTCTCTTCCACTGTCTTGTAGAGCATCTGCGTCTCGCCGCGTTCCATTGCAAGCTCGCGTTCTACGCGCTTGAGCCTCTCGTTTATTTCAGCCAACGCCTTCTTTTCGCCTGCCTTTGGCTTGCCTGCCTGCTCGGTTGCAGTGAGTGTTTTTTCAATCTGGGTTTCTATCTTTTCGAGGCGCTCGTCGAGCTTCTTTTGCATTTCCTGTGCCTGTTCGATGTGCTCTCCAATTGCGCTGTTGGCGTTCTCTGCCTGCCTGTGCGCGTCGTCGGCGTCTTGCGAGAAAGAGCTTACCTTGTCGCCAATCTGGTCGAACTTCAAGTCAATGTCCGAGAGCTTCTCTGAGAAAGTGGTGAGTTTTTCGTCCCATTCGCTTGAAACGCTTGCGCTGCCGCCTTCGCTGCCCATTTTCTCCTGGCGGTTTTCGATTTCGCGCAGCCTCTCGGAGATTGCATCGAGCCTCTCGTCCAAATCACTTGGAAGAGTTGCTTCGCTTTTCATTGATTGCCTGCGCATCAGCTCGTCAATGTTGTTGAGTATTTCGTCAAGCTTTCCAGCCGAGCGCTTTACTTCATCGAGCTGCTCCTGCATGGAGTCGAGCCTGCCTTCCACGCTGCCCATCCCACGCGCTGCGTCACGCAGCTCCTGGATGTCCCTCTCTGCCTGTGCAATGCGCGTTGCCTGTATTTGGCTTTCGGTCATCAGCTCGCCAACGCGCGCATCTTCGGCCGCGGGTGCCGCCATTTCAGTGTGCTCGACGTGCTTTTCTGCATGGACTTGCGTGACTTCGCCTTCCTCTGCGTGCGCAGGGGGCTGCAAGAGCATTGGAGTTGCGCCCATGCTCGAGTATTCCCGTGAAACGTATGTTTCCCTGCTTGCGCCGGGCTTTATGTTTTTGACGTCGGAGTGGATGTCTTCGAGCTTCTGGCCGTGAATTGCGTGGGCAGTCTTGTGGAGCTCGTGCTGGCTCTGCTTGTACTTAGTGTAACTGTAAACGTCTACTGCCAAAAGAAGCGCAAAAGCCAGGCCCTCGATTACTCCAACCATGTCAAACCACCCTTTTAGAGGAAAATTAATTGAACTCTCTAGAATACGGCAGATAAGCACTATTTAAGTCTTGCTATTGTTGCTACTGGCAAATAGATACTTGAGTTATGTGGCGCTAATGGGCTGCACTAGCTAGATTGAAAAATAACTAATTAGTCTTAGAATCCCTTCGCCTTGAGGAACTTCTCGATTCTCTCGAATGCCTCTCCCATTTCGGCTTCAGTTGGGAGAAAGACTATCCTGAAGTGCTTTGTGCAGGGTGCTTGGCCAAAGCCGCCACCAAAAACAGTAAGCACTCTCTCCTTTTCAAGCAGCTCGTAGACAAATTGCTTGTCGTCCTGCCACACTCCTTTCCCTCTGTTTGCTTTCGAGTCATGCAACTGCGGGAAGGCGTAGAAAGCGCCTTTGGGCTTTACGCACGAGACGCCTGGCAGCTCGTTTAGCCTCTTGAATGCAAAGTCCCTGCGCTTGCGCAATTTATCGAGCATTTTCTTCTTTTCTACTGCGTATTCCTCCTGGTTTTGCAGCGCTTCCACTGAGGCAACCTGCATTGGCAGCGGCGCGCTAAGCCTGAGCCGGCAAAGCTGCGTGACTCCCGCCTGTAGAGCATTGTCTTGGAAGTTGGAGAAAGTCATCCAGCCCACCCTCCAGCCGGGCGAGAGGTAGTTTTTGCTTATGCCGTTGAGCGTAAGTATTGGCGCCTCTTTTGAAAGCGAAGCTGCCGAGACGATTTTTTCCTCAAACACTATCTCGTCATATATTTCGTCGGAAATCATCACCAGGTTGTGCCGCGCGGCAAATTCCACGAAATGTTTTGTTTCCTTCTCGCCCATCACCGCTCCAGTGGGGTTGTTGGGGTTGATTGACACGATCATTTTGGTCTTGGCAGTAACTAGTTTTTCCAGTTCCTCAAAGTGCGGGTGGAATTCGTTTTCCTCATCGAGGGGGTAGAAGACTGGCTTTGCGCCGTAGTAGTAGGCGAGGTTTTCGTACTGCGGGTAGCACGGCGCCGGCACGAGCACTTCGTCGCCGGGGTTTAGCAGGCAGCCGTAAAGCATGTTTGTTGCCTCGCTTGTGCCGGTAGTTACTATCACTTGGTCGGGTGAGCTTGCAATTCCCCTGCGCGCGTTGTCTTGGCAGACTGCCTTGCGCAGCTCAAAGTAGCCGGTTGAGTCGGCGTATCCGTTGAAGCCCTTTTCAACTGCGCTGTAAAGCGCTTTCTTGATGTAAGCTGGAGTGTCAAAGTCGTAGGCGTCGGGGTCGCCTATGCTAAGGTTGAGCATCTTTGGGCCAGGCGTCTGCTCTATTTTCTTGGCTGCCGCTACCACGTCGCGTATCGGGTAAGCCACTTTCTTGAGCCTGTCTGCTACAGTAACCATGATTATTCCCACTAATGATTTCGGTGGCAAGGATTATAAGCGCTTTTTCTGCCGTGCAGTTTTTCGCCTAGTTGACTTCACGGTATTGCGAGATCCGCGCGAGATACTGCCAATCCACTTGTTTATTCCCACTGGGTAGTCTATTGGCAGGCTAACGCGCTTGAGCTGTTTAATTCGTGCCGGGCTTGGGTCGTGGCTTGTCATAACCTGCCGTGCTCCCCGCAGTTGCAAGTGCCTAAGCGCGTGCACTTCTAGCCAGCCCGCGAAACCCGGCGCGCTTCCTTTTCCTCCCAAACCTATAACCGGGTGGTATACTACGGCGACACTAACTGGAACGCCCATGAAAAGTATGTGGCCGAGTTTCTTTTCGTCACCATGGCCTAAGTGTATCTTGGCAGTAAAGTTTTTTGGAGGCCGCAAGACTTTTACTAAAGTTAGTTTGTTCGAGTGTGTGGAAAAGGCAGGCTTCTTTTGCATTCCCTCCTTTCGGAAGTATAGTGTTCGTGGCGCCACGTGGAATTCATACCTGTTCCAATTTCCTTTAGACGCGTGGAACATGCCTATGGCTAGTTTGCCTGCCAAGCAAATTACCTGTGCAGCATCTGCTCGATGTCTTCTCTGGCAAGCGCTGCCATTATTGCCACAATTAGCACCACTACTGCAATTGCTTTCCAGCCCAGGCTGGAGTCGTCCGCGCTGCCGCTTTTTGACAGTGCCGGCAGCTTTAGGGTGGTTGTCTTCTCGGCGCCTTCATCGCTTTGCAGGCGCAGGAAAACATCCTGTTCCTTGGCTGTTGTAACCGGCGCAACTTCGAGGTTGATGTACTCCCTTCCGCTGGGTCCTAAGCGCAAAAGCGGGTTGCTTGAGGTGATGGTGTATTCGCTTGAGAAAGGCAGGCTGGCTTGTATGCTTGAGAGCACTACGTTGCCTTGGTTGTACACTGCGACTCTCAAAAACAGCTTGCTTCCATCGGCAGTGTTTTGCTGGCTCACTTGCTCTACTGCAAAATCCATTTTCTTCACTGGAGTGCTGGACTCGAGCACTGCGGGCGTGGAGACGCTTTCAAAGCCCGCTACTGCGTGCAGCATGAAAGCGTACAACTGGCTTGCCTGCTGCTTGTTTGTCCCAGCAGGAACGTTGAAAGTTACCAGGAAGTCTTTTTGCTGCGAGCGGGCAATTGCCTGGCTTGGCGTGCCAATGTTCACCCAGTCTACTGGAAGACCTTCCACTGCAAGCTGCACGTTGCCAAAGTCTGCAAAGCCATTGTTGCGCACCGTCACTGCGTACTGGGTTGGCAGGCCTTCCACTGCTCTGTACTGCGAGGAAGTTATTTCCAAAGGCGACTGGCCTGTCTTGTTTGACGAAACTATGCTAAGCACTAGCGAGTACTGCGTTGTTTGCGTTGAAGTGCGCAGGGTAAGCGGAAGCAAGTGCTCTCCAAGTGGGGAAGTTACGTTTGAGAAAACAGTTGCCTTCACCAACTGCGTTTGGCCTCCTGCGAGGCGGAAGTTTGAAGGCTCTATGGTAAGGGCAGTTCCGACTAGCGGTAGGGGGTTGAAATCAATGCTGTAGTTTGCAGCAAGAGTGCCGTTGTTGCTTACGCTGAAGAAAACCTGCCTTGTTGCGCCGCGCACTACCTCGAATTTCTCTGCAGGCAGTGCGTCAATTCCAGAAAGGCCCTGTAAGTTTACACACGAGTCAAAGCGCAGTGCAACCGAGTTGAGGTACTTTATCTTGACAGTGTACCCGTAGCTGCCTGGAAGGATTTGCTTGCTGGCGTTGAGCGACAGGACGAGCGTCTTTGCCTCTAGCTTGTTGAGCTCGAAAGTCGAGTCGCTTAGTTTTAGCGCGCCCTGCAGCTCGAAAGGAGTTTCCAACACTGCCTCGAAAGGCCCATTGAGTTCGCCCAAGTTGCGGGCGGTGAGGAATGCAGTTGACTGGCTTTCCTGGAATGCGTTGAGGCATCCGCCTGGCGTGCTTGCCCACTGCATTGCAAGAGTTGGCGAGAATACAAATATTGATGGCGTTAGAAGGAAGTCGTATGCGCTTCCACTCGAGCTAACTCCCCGAACTTTCATTGCCGCAGTGTAAATTCCACCTGGCGTTCCCGGAGGTATGGTAATTTGCACGCTGACTGTTTGTGCGTCTCCCGGCGAGAGCTTGAACTGCTCTGCGTTTGCAAAAGTGCTCTCTGCAAAAAAGTTGCCTTGAGCGGCAGTGTGGAGTATTTCAACAAACTGTGTTTCCGGCTTGTTGTTTTGAACTACCAGCGTGAAGTCAATGGTGTCGCCCGGCTGGCCTGCAATGTCGCGCGTTGGAGAAACAGTTACACTCAAGGCAGGAAGCGTGCTTGAGGATGTGGTTGAATTTGATGCAATGACTTGAAGTGTCAGCGCCCTTGCTTCAAGGCAAGAGCTTCCTGCGCCAGTCCCCCCAAAAACTTGCAGGGGAATCGAGTAGTTGCCTGGTGATTGCGAGTACGCGTTGACGTGGAATGTTGTGCTCGCCCCGCTTGCAATAGTTAGGGGGCCGTTAAAGTCTGGGAGAGAGCATGATACTGGCGAGTTGCACAGCGTGTCTGCGGTGATGCCCTGTGAGTTTGGCCCGCCGTTGGTTACAACCACTGCGTAAGTTGCCGTTGCGTTGCCTTGTGATACCTTGCTGTCGTCTGCCACTACCTGCAGGAATGGCGCGCACGAGGCGCCAACGACGGGTGCGACAAGCGAGATTGCCAAGAAAACGGCTAGAAGGCGGATGGCGGGTTTCATACTATTTTCTTAGAGTGCGGGCTTATTTAAACTAAATTATTTGCCTGGCACGGGGCTAGTTGGAGCCTTCCTCGCGGAGCTTGCGCATTTCCTCGTGGACCTCCGGCTCTTCTTTCCTGAAAGTGTCTATCGCGTGTTTTACTGCGGCCGCATTAGCTTTAGGCAAAAATGGCGCGATTCGGATTGCAAAAACATCCTGCTGGAGTTTGGCAAGTTCGGGTGCCCTCATAAACACTGCCGTAAGGCCGATTTTCGGGCCTAAAAATTCTTTCCACCTGCTCTCCCCTGCTGCAAGCTTTGCAAGTAGGGCTTTGGCCTTGTTTCCTCCTTTTTTTCTCGCATCGTTTTTTAGAGCCGCGAAGTTCCTAAGGCCTATTTCCAGCAGTGTTCGCGAGGCGTTTGAGCTCTCCATCCGGATAACTAGTTGCCCAGCAACTGGCTTTGCGGCTGGCACGAGCAATTTGCCTAGTGCAGTCAGGTCGTCGTGCGCCTGTTCAAACGACTTTGGTGATTCAGTTTTAGCGTGAGGAAGAGTTTCATCCTTTAACGCATCGTAAAATTTTTCTACGTGCCCAAGGCGTTCAACGCGAGATACGGCGCCCATTTTTGTGGTGTACCTTGCATTGTGCCCGCTAACGAGCTTTTGGTACAACGCGGGCCCGTCCATTTCTTACCACGCACTTTTTGCTATTTTTATCTAAGTACAATTAGCGTCCTTTCCTTGCAAATGGCTTGCGGGCTTTCTGCACGATTGCCTGGAGGCTTGCGCCCAGCCTTGCCTGCTTTAGCTGGTAGGCGTATTTTTCTTTCAGCCTCTCGTAGTTGCGCTCGCCTATCTTGCCTTCCAACAGCATTTCGTCAAGCTGGTCGAGCTTTCTCTGCGCTTCCAACGCCCTTGTCTGGGGAGTGCGCGTAAACTCGTCGCGCTTTGACTGTATGGTGTAAAGCAGCGCGGTAATCGATACCACCAGCGCTATTAGCGCGCCTGCAATGAGGTAGCGTGAGTCAAGGCCCGCTTCCTTTTTTGGAAGCGTAACAATTGTAATGTCGAACTTCTTTTGCTCGCCCGAGTTTGTTTCATTTTCAGTCATTTTCCCGCTTCCACTCGAGTTTTCGCCCGCTCCCAAGCCGGGTTGCGTGCCTGCCTGGATTGCCAGTTCGGTCGGGACGTCTTTGGAGACTAGCTGCTCTATTGCAAGCGAAAGTTCCTGCAGCTTGAGGGCGTTGACTAGCGCGTTGGCGTCACCGCTTCGCTCCCACTCTGCCTTGCTGTACAATGCGTGAGAGAAGTAGAGCTGCGCCCACGAGCTTTTGAGCTGGTAGTAAAAGGATGAGTTGCGCATTTCTGCAACTGCCTGGTTGGTGGTCTTGTCTGCGTTTTGTTTCACTGCTTTTGCAAAGCTGTCGGCAAAAACGGCGTCCACCCAAGCAGTCAAGTACTCGCCTTGCGAAAACGCCCGTCGAGCAGTGCTTAAGTGGAACGCCCCTTCCGAGTCGGGTGAGCTGGCGGAATCGTTTGCGGCCTTGGCAATTGCCTTTTCGGCCGCGCTTCTAAGCTTGCTTTCCTGCAGCGGCTGGCCCCCGAGTATTCCTGCAGCAATGGAGTCGAATTCGGGGGCGGATGACACCCAGTTTTGCGCCGCTGCCAGGCTTTGGGCAATAAGGCTTGGGTCTGTTTCAGTAGCTGCCTTGTCTTTTGCTTCCTGGAGCCTTTGCAGCGCCCAGTGTTTCCTAAGCTGCGCTGCAAAAGCCCATTCAAAGTTGGCTGTGGTCTTTGGCGTAAAATTGAGTGAGCGGGCATTTGCTTCCAGCTGCGAGAGTTTGTTGAGGGATTCTTGCTTGCTTGCGTTTGCAAGCGAGTACGCCTGAACTCCCACTATTGCAATGAATGCGTTGTTTGCAGAGGAATAGTAGTACCCTTGCTCTAGCTGGTATGCCGAAGTGTTGAGGTCTTTGAGGCTTGAGTTGATTATTGCCGCGTTGGGGTTGTTTTTGGAGAGGCCGCCTATTGCGCTTTTGGCTTCCGCAAGTTTTTTGGCCGCAAGTTTCTTGAATCCGGTAAGGCCGGTTGTTTGGTTGAGTTTTTCAAGAACTAGCGGCAGTTGCTTGTTTTCTGGCTGTGCTACTTTGCTTCCTTCCAATGTAAACGCTATTTTAGTCAAGTCTGCGAGTTTTTTTACTTCAATTACTTGCATTCCCCAAGTTGTTGGCGCGTAAGTTGCAAGGTCTATGCCGTCTTGCATTGACTGTTCGGGCGGCACTGCCATTACCTTGACGCCCGCCTTTGCGGCAGCCTCGGCTTTCTTGAAAACGCCGCCCACCTTTCCAATGCCTCCGTCTGGAGTTATCGTGCCGGTTGCAGTGAAGTCGGAGCGGATTTTCTTGTTGGTGAGCTCGGCGTAAGTGAGTATGCCTAGTGCCGCGCCCCCGCTTGGCCCGTCAACCACTTCGGCGTTTGCAACTATTTTAGTGAAGTAATCGAATTTGTTCCTGTCAACGCCAGCCAAGTCGGTTGCGGCTGCAATTGCGCCCTTGCTTGACTGCTGCGTCTCAATGCTGAAAAACGGTATGATGTTGACGTACTCCTCGCCGCTCCCTGCCTGTACTACCACAGTGGCGCTTGTAAGTATGCCTTCTCCGTTGGCATCGACTGCCGGAACGTGCATCGAGCTCTTTGCAAAAGCCAGTTGTGCTGACAAGAGCAGGAGCAAAGCTAGCAATGCAGTTGTTTTGTGGCTTGGGCGCATGAGTATGGCTACTGCGCTAATGGTTTTAATCGTTTTGATAAAGTCAGGCAAAAGGAGTGGGGGGTGTGTTGTGGCCTTGTAGGTTGTGGTAAAAATAGTGGCGGGTTAGTCCGCAGGCCCGTCGCGTTCTCCCTTTTGGGAACTTTTTTGCGCCCGTCGTTTTTCAAGCTCTTTTTGCGCGTGCCAGGCAAAGCTGCCTTCCTTTCTTTCGTCAATTTCGTGGTTTCTGCAAAGTATTAGCTTGTCAAGCAACGCGTGGCCTTCCGGTGAAAGGTGCGGCCTGATGAAATTCTCGTGCAGCTCGTGCGTTGCCCTGGTAGTATCGAATGGATAGTGTGCAAGGTATCCCGCGCCTTTGGTGGTTGCGCTTAGGATAAGAGTTAGAGTGCTTATTTGTTCTTCAAGCGGCTCGCTTTGCTCGGCTGCAACTGCTTTTGCCAGCATTGCTTTTAGCGTCTTTATCCTTATTTTTATCAAGCGCGGCATTTCTGCGCTTGCCAGCGCGCCCTCTGGGTTTAGTTCCGTTGCCTTAAGTAAGTGCCCGAAGGCCTCCATCCCGTAGCGCACTTTCTTTGAGGTAGTAGCGTTGGGCGCTTGGGTCGCAAGAATTACTGCCATCCTTTGGCAAGTGGCCTTAAGCTGGTCTGCGGCTGCAGCCAAGGGCGCAACTGGCTTGCCGTCGTACTCGCCCGCCTCTACCTTTGCCCTAATGTCTTCAATTGCCTGCTGCCTTAGGTTCAGCCAATCCGGTTCCGCCTTGTGCTCGGCAACCATATACTTTAGCTGGCCTGCAATTCCTCCTCTCCACAAATGCGACTGTTCTACTTGCTCTTGGCTTAGCCTTTCGACAAAATAGCGGATGGTTCCCATCATTGCAGGATCAAGGCGGGGAATGCGAAATGCGACAATGCGGCCAATGAGGTTGGCGTCTTTTTCAAACGGGTATGGCGCGCCGGCCTTGAGCCGCTTTGTCTCTTTTTCCAATTCTTTTAGCTCGTCCCTTTTTTTGCCAGCCATTTCGTACCTTTCGTCTCTTACAAATTGGTTCATTTCAGCCTTGACGGTGCGCTTTTGCGCAAGCCTTACCCTGTTTGCAAGCTTCCAGCTGGTGATTGGAATTCCGTGGTCGGCAAGTATTTGCGCCTTATGCGCCACTCCCAAGTCTGACAGCACGCGCTTAAGTTTTCTGTTAGTGGTGCCTTGGAGTTGCAGAAAGGGGCTGAATGCAGCATGCAAGTCCCGGAACATTGCGCGCGCCTGGTTTGCAAGCGCAACCCTATAGTCAGTGTACTCCCCGGAAGCGATTTTTTGCTTGCTCCTAGTGAGGCTAGCCTCCCTTAGCTGGTGGTAAGTCTGTTCCTTTAGCGGAAGCCGTGGCATAGGCTAGAGGTTGTTTTTTGCTTTAATTAAATCTTGTTCTGCAGGGAAAAACGAGGTGTTCGCAATTTCTTACTTGCCCAGGTCCTGGCGCAGCGCCTTAAAATCAGTTTCCCTTATCTGGAAAGCAACTTTCTCCAGGTTGCCGAACACGTCGTAATAGCTTAACTCCACGCCCACCTTGCTGAAAGGCTCGCTTGACTTCTGTATGACCGATTGCACGTAATTGGAGCGCATTGCGATGTTCCGCGCGCCATTGTGCAGCACAACGCCTTCCTTGAACACTTCTATTGCGCCGCGGAAGCTGCCAAACTGCGCAGTATACTTGTGCAGGGGCTTTTGGCTCGCGTAATCGAACATTGTTCCACCACTAAAACAGGCCAGAGGCGCTTTACTGCCTCTCCCACTTGCTCAACCGGCCTAAACAAGGTATGCTGCAGAGAATATAAAAACAAGCCGGTTTTTTTCCACAATCGCCGAAACTTAGTTCGTCAAACATCCAAAATGACTGTTGCCTTCCAAGTGCCCCTGGAGGTTTTTATCACTTCGAACTTGTGCCAAGTTACTGCCTTGACGTCAACCAGCAGCTGCTGCGTCTTGGGGTTGATCTTGTCGCCTTTCACCACAGCATCGAGCTTGAATGAGCCGCCTTTCTTGCTTTCAGTGATTTTTGCCGAGTACTTTGAAAACAAGAGCACGTCGGCGTCCTTGTAGAAAACGAGCTTTTGCAAGAATTCAAACAAGAGTTTCTCGACACTATCCTCCTCTTTGAGGGAGAACTTCCTTGTTTTAACCGCCTTCACGCTTGAAACTCGCTTTACCATTGTCGCAGTAGTGGCTTGCGCGGCGCTTTCAAACAATTCCGCAAGCGTTTTTCCACTCGCCTCGAACGCAACGTCTGCCACGGTGAGCCCCTCAACGAATTTCCAAGCCATTTACTTGCACAACTCCAAAAATTTTGCAGAAACGTATTTTTTAACCTTTAAGGCGTTTAGCCCAATGAACACCAGCTGCGCCTTTTCTTTCCCTTGCCACGCTTCGAGCTCGCTTCTTCCGGCAACGTAATTCCATAGGAAAAGCTTCGGCTTGCCCTGCGTTTTTTCTTTAGCGCTCCCTTTCTTGCCTTCAATTAATTTCACAAAGCCTTTTGCGCGGTAGATTTGCGAAGGGAGGGTTTTTACAAAAGACTCGAATTCTTTCCTTGCGTTTGCCTTCGGCGCGTCGAGAGAGAAAAACTCGTTTTGCGAGTGGTCGTGCTCTTTCCCTGAGTGTGATTTTGGTTTCTTTTCAGCCGCACCGCCTACACCTAGGACCATTTCAGGTGCAACTTGGCAACGCACGCATTCGACTATTGCCGCCCGCGAGTTCAACTCAATTATTCCCCGCTTTACTTGCGCCAGCTCCTGCTTTTTCACCAAATCGGCTTTGTTGAGCAAAATCAAGTCAGCCATTTCAAGCTGCATCCTGCCGGTGTTGCCCAGGGTGGGAAAGCGCGCAAGAGAGTCGCCGTCTGCAACGGTTACTACTGCGTCGAGGAACACTCCTGGAATGTTGCCCAAGTCGACTACTATCGAGTCTGGCTCTGCAACTCCGGTTGTTTCGATTACAATGTGGTCGGGCGACGCTTTTTTCATTAGTTCTTTGAGCGCGGCTTCAAACTCGCCTGACATGGAGCAGCAAACGCACCCGCCTGAAAGCTCTACCAGCTCGATGTTTTTGCCTTTCACGAGCTTTCCATCTATCCCGACTTGCCCGAACTCATTCATTACAATTGCCAGGCGCATTTTTTGCCTCTGCGCGTAGGCAAGCAAGTTGCGCAGCAGGCTGGTCTTGCCTGCCCCAAGGTAGCCGGTTATCACTGTAACCGGTGTTTTCTTTCGGGCAGCGATTTTTTTCATTGTAGAAATAGGGGGTTTGGCGCAATTAAATTGAGCGGTGCACTGCGGGCTGGGTTTTTTGTGCACTGTATTTACCCTGCCACGAAATAAAGGGGGGCGTGGTCATGCGGGTTGGCTGGTTTTCATTCTCTGCCGAGGCCTTTCAACGCCAAGCTTTTTTGCAAGCGCATCGCGGGCCCGTAAGAAGCGTGTGTTGAATGCCACTGCAGTGATCCCTAGTTCGCTTGCGTGTTCCTGTGAAGTTGCCTTCCTTGAAATGACTTGTTGGAGAATCATCTTGTGCTTTTTGCCAAGCCTTTCTATTGCTTTGCGCATCAGTTCAAGCTGTTCAGAATCGGCAGCTGTCCTCAACTTTTTTGGCTCCCTTGCTGGCCGCCAGTCGAATTCATCGTGGCTTATGGTGGCAGGGAGCCTCCTTGATTTTTTCATCTGGTCCAGTATTTCGTTTCTGACGCACGCTCCAACGAAAGTTTCCCACCGGCTTTCTTTGGCGGCGTATCTAGATGCAATGCGGTGGGCGCGTTGGTTGAGGTTTGAAAGCACGTCGTCGCGAATGCGGTCCCTGTGCCAGGGTTTCATGTTCATTTTGCCGCTTATTGCCTCAAAAGTTGGCCTTATTTGGCCAAGGAATTTTTCTGCAAGCCTGTGCTGCTGTTCGTTGAGTGGCGGGAAATAGTGCTCTCGTGGTTTTTGCGGCCTTGGTTTGCTGCGTGGCTTTGGCATGCAAAAAGTTGTCTTGCGCAGTATAAAACGCTTTTGGGATGTTGGCCGTGCGGGCTATTTTTCTGCGCGAAGCTTTTCGAGCTTGTCGCTGCGGTATCTCTTGAATGCGGTGATGTCGGGTATTTTGGTGCGGTGCTCCTCGAATATTTTTGCCAGCCTGTTTCTTGCGCGAAATAGCCTGCTGCGCACGCTCCCAACCGGCATTTTCTTGAACTCGGCGTATTGGTCGTATCCCATTCCCTGCAGGTCAATGTGGTCGAGCACGTGCCTCTCGTCGTGGCGTAGCTGCATTAGCGCGTGGGCAATGTCGTTGCGGGCAGGCTTTTGCCCCTCCCTCTTGTCTTTTGAGATGATGCGCCGGTCGGTTTCAAGGCTGGCTTTGAGGTTTTCCTTTGCTTCCAGGAAGTGGGTTTTCACTGTGCCTGCGGAAATGCCAAGCAATTCCGCTATTTTTGCAAGAGTGTGCCTCTGTACGTAGTAGTGGTGCATTACTTCCTTCTGCCTGGCGGAGAGGTGCTCTATGTGCTCGTGCACTATTTTAGCCAGGCGCTCGGTTTCATTTGAGTTGAGGGGAGTGCGCGGCTCGAGGCCAGTTACTGACAGGTGGGCGATTATTTCCGTGCCTTTCTGGTCGAGTGGGTATTGGACTGCCCTTCGCTTTTTCCTCAAACGCTTGCGAAGCAAGTCTATTGCAAAATTGTGCAGCACTTGAGAGAGGTGCGCGCTTACCCTGCTTTGCTCCTGGTTGTGCACTTCAACAAAGTTTGCAATCTTTTCGTACAACTCGGAGTTGAAGTCGTGTTCTATTGCGTTCCTTGTTGCAGGGTTCCAGTGGAAAGTTGCGTATTTCAATAGCCGTTCGAGGGTGGCGGGCTGGAAAACTCGGCGCACAAACTCGTCGTGGTCGGCTATTTCCCGCTGGCCCGTCTTTAGCTTGAGGATTCCCTCCAAGTTAGAGCGTTTTTTCTCAACCAAAGGCAAAACCTTGTGGAATCAATTCTATGCTGCTACCCTTTGATATTTGCTATGGGCAGGAGTTTTACAACTCTTTTTGAAATGCCTGCGTTGTGGCACGCGTCGATGACTTCGTCAATGTCCTTGTACGCTGCGCCCGCTTCTTCGGCAAGCCCCGCGAAAGAAGTTGTCCTAATCAGTATCCCCCGCGCTTCCATGTCTTTTTGCAGCTGGTCGCCGCGGAACATTCCCTTTGCCTGCGTGCGCGACATCGTCCTGCCGCTTCCGTGTGCGGTAGAGCCCCAAGTTTGTTCCATCGCGCCCTTGGTTCCTGCCAATAGGTAGCTGCCTGTTTCCATGCTGCCGCCAATGATTACTGGTTGGCCAATTGAACGGTATTCGGCGGGCACGTCTGCCATGCCGGGGCCGAAGCTGCGGGTGGCGCCCTTCCGGTGCACAAGCAGCTTTCTCTTCCTTCCATCCACTACGTACTCCTCGAGTTTTGCCGTGTTGTGCGCCACGTCGTAAATCTGGCGCATGCCCAGCGCTTCCGGCGAGCGGCCGAACACTTTCGAGAAGCACTCCCTTATCCTGTGGAGTATCACTTGCCTGTTTGCAAAGCTCATGTTGAGGCCGCACTTCATTGCGGCAAAGTAGTCCTGGCCTTCGGTTGACTGGAATGGCGCGCACGCCAGCTCCCTGTCGAGAATCTTGATGTTGTATTTTTTGTCCATCACGTTGAGGAAAGTCTGCAGGTAGTCTGTTGCAACTTGGTGGCCAAAACCGCGGCTTCCGCAGTGGAACATCACCACCACCTGGCCGGGGAATATTCCGTACGCTTTTGCAGCATCTTTATCAAAGATGTTTTCCTCTTTCACTACTTGGATTTCGAGGTAGTGGTTGCCGCTTCCCAGCGTCCCGATTTGGTTGCGCCCCCTCTTTACTGCTATGTCGCTGACTTTCTTTTCGTCCGCGTCATGGCACCGCCCATTTTCTTCAGTGAATTTCAAGTCCTCCTTCCATCCGTACCCTTTGTCGACGCACCACTCGCCGCCCTCCATTATGACTTTGCGGAACTCCGGCGCGTTGAGTTTTACAAACCCCTCGCTGCCAACGCCCGCAGGCACGCTCTTGAAAAGCAATTCAATGAGTTCCTTTAGCTTGGGCCTGACTTCCGCCTCGGTGAGGTCTGTTCTCACCAGTCTCATACCGCAATTTATGTCAAATCCGATGCCGCCGGGCGAAATGACCCCTTCTTCGGAATCAAATGCCGCTACGCCTCCAATTGGAAATCCATACCCGGATTTGTCTCCCCCTATACTTTTTAGTTTAGGGGAAAATGACCGTCGGGCATGCATAGTGCGTAGTTGACTATTCCAGGAAGCGTTGCAACGTTTGTCAGCTGGTCGTATACTTGCAAGTCCATCCCATCGAGGATTTTTCTGCTGGCGTATACTCGTGCTGGCACGCGCATTCCAGCTTTGAAGCTTTTGTCAACTTCCCAAGTGTAGTCGCTGATTTTCTTGAAAGCTGGCTTTTGAATTGTTACTCTACCGAATCCCAAGCTATTCACCCCCTTAGATAATTGTAACTTTAGTTAACTTGTCTTAACCCTATTTTATTTATAGCGCCTGCGTCTTTTAATGGGTAGTGAAAAGAAATGGATTTGTTATCTAAACTGCGCTTGGGCGCTTCAATGGCTTCCACCAGCGCGCAGCTATTGTTTTTCTGGGGAGTCGAGCTGCTGCTCGTGCTTCTCCTCTGGCGGAACCTGTTTGCGCCCCAAAACAACTTTCTCATGTCCGTGCTGCTGGTTTTCTTCTGGACCGCGCTGAGCGCGTTAATGAGCTTGAGGCTTTACAAAAAGACCAGCAAGGCAAGGGATGCTGTTAAAAGCTAGGCTTGCGAACTGATTTACTTAGAGTGGTGTCTGGATAACATGGCTAAAACCCTGCCGTTTGTTAAAAATTATGGGGATGTCTTCGAGCGCGAGGTGAACCGCGTGGTAAACCGCGGAGGGGACAAGGAAGCAGTTTACAAAGCAGAGCAGCGCCTTTTTTCAAATGTCTTGAGCCATGGAAACTCTTGTGCAAGGCGCATTAGCTCACCCGGCGACAGGCGTCATTTCTTGCGCGGGTTGCGTGACTGGGAGTTTGCCGGCAAATCACTTGCTTACTTGAGGCGCTATGGCCGCATTTCGCGGCTGGGCGTGTTTTCAGTTTACAACATTTCGCTGCGCAACGCCAACGAGCTGATTGCGCGCGCTATAGAGTTTAAAATAAGCGATAAGTACCGCCGGGCTTTGGAAAGGGAGCGGGGCGAATTGGCCACTGGCCTTTCGCAGCTGAGAAAAGGCAAGCCCGGCGGACAAGAACTGGTTGATTCGGTTGCAAGTGACTTGCGCCGCCTTCCAATGGAGACTTTTCAAATCCGCGTTGCCATTAAGGGCGTGCCAAAGTCTGTGATTGGGGAACTCGGCGGGCTGTGGAAGATCCACAAGGAGAACATGGCGCTTTTGCGCCAGGCTGCCCGCACCGCGCGCGCAACCAGGAACTTAAGCAAAAGATAGTTAAAAACAAGTATTTTCGTGATTGAAAATTACCCGAAAACGAATCAATGCCGAGGGGGTTTTCCGCAGGCTCGAGCCCAAATTGGCAGCGGAGATTACGCGCAGGCAATTCCCAAGCGGGTTAATTTAAGCAGTCGGGCAATTCAATGCGTTCAAGAAGATGATGGTTTTTATGATGAAAACTCCGTATTTTGTAAAAGAGTTCGAGGACGCGCTTGAGCGGGAAACGGACTGGGTTTTGCAGCGCGGCGGCTCACGCAAGGCAGTTGAATTCGCAAAGCAGCGCCTTTTCTCGTCTATAGTCAAGCAAGGCCGCTCCTGGGCTGCCGGCATCCCGTCCGAGCAAGGGCAGGCGAGTTTTTTGCGTGCGTTGGACGACTGGCATTTCGCGCACAGGGCTGCAGCGCGCTTCAAGCGCGAAAAGGCCCTTTCGAAGGCAAGCGTCCTGCGTGTCTTGAAGATACACTGCCGCAACGCCAGTGCTTCAGTTGAGCAAGCGGACAAAACCAAGTTAAGCCAAGCAGATGTTCAGCGAGCCTTGAAAATACGCGGCCTTGCCAAAAACTTGTTTTTGCAGGTTAAGTCGGGCGAGGTTGAAAGCGGTGACTTTGTTTCCAACCCCACATTCAAGCGCGGTATAAGGCAGTTGCCTGATTCTACTTTCGGGTATAGGCTTTCCGGCAGGGGCATCCCCGATCACATTCCAGGGCAGCTTGCGTTGCTTGCCAAGCTTCACGGCGAAAACGTGCCTTTTCTTTCCGCTTCCGCTAGAACCATGCGAGCGGCCAAGGGATTTGGCAGGCCTGAAAGCAATGCTCTGCGTCAACGCAAGGGTTAAAACGCGTTTTGCCTCACTAGCTAATTGGTGTTTTTCATTATGCACGAGCGGCCTTCCAAAGACGAGTGGTTCACCGAAATGGCGTTGGTGGTGAGCAAGCGCTCCACCTGCCAGCACACTTCCCAAGGCAGCCTCCTGGTTGACCGGCGCGGGTTTGTGGTTTCCTTAGGCTACAACGGCTCGCCTTCCGGCCTGCACCACTGCGAGCCAGACGAGGAGCAAGGAAAGAGCAGGACGATGTGCGCAAAGCACAACCAGTGCATGTGCATCCACTCCGAGCTCAACGCGATAATCAACGCCGCGCGCCACGCGGCACTCGACGAAGAACTTATCCTCTACACTACCTCTTTCCCCTGCTGTTCTTGCATGAAGGCAGTGATACAGGCAGGCGTTCGCAAGATAGTTTACGTGGAAGAGTACGTCGACGAGTTTTCAAAAACTCTTGCCGAAGAGTCTGGCATGGAAGTTGTCCATGTGCCGCACTCTAAAAGGTTTGAAGGCAGGCGCGCCTACGAGCCGAGGGAAAAGTAAGCAACTTTTTTTGCAATCTAAGGCGAGCGCATCCTTGCCATTTTTGCCGCGTTTTATTCCTAGTGTTTAGCATATATTTGGACTAATCTTACCAAAAAAGTTAACTTTAAATAGGTGTAGTTTACTATTTTAGTATTATGGACTTTAAATTAAGTAAACTTGAGTTGCGTGCACTCTCGGTTTTGTGTTCGGGTGGGTTGCCTGCGGGGGAGTTGGCTGTACGGCTTGGCGCCAGCAAGAGCTTGGTCTCCCGAGTGGTTGCCAGCCTGGGCAACAAGGGATTGGTTGATTTGGAGCGCCAGGGCACGCGCAAGCTTGTTTCGCTTTCGCCACGCCAGCACGCGCAGGCTTTCAAGCGCTTGCGCGAGTCTCGGCCGCAGGCTAGCTTGGAGGATTGGCTTTCCGGCTGGGCTTTGGATGTGCTTGTCGTGATGGGTTGGGGCAATGGCGCCTCGATGGAGAGGCTGGTGCGGGAGTGCTCGTGCTCAAAAAACACTATAGGCCGGATAATCACTGCCCTGAGTGGAGTTGGCATTGTAGCTCGGCGAGGGGGGGCCTGGATGGTATATGACTCGCTTGCGGATGATTTTGCAAACGCTTTTGCCGACTATGCTCGGCAGGAAATGCAAAGTTCCCTTGATGGGCACTTCACGGTTTTAAAGAGGGTGCGCAAGCACGTGGTAATCCGCACTGATTCAAAGCGCATTCCCGGCAGTTTCGTCCTCACTGGCCTGGCGTTTTTCATAGAGCAGGGCCTGGAAGTGATACGCGCAGATTATTCCGACTATTACTTCAACTTGTGCTCGGCTGCACCCGTTCTTTCTCCGGAAGAGCGTTTCATCCACGCCCTCTTGATTTCAACAATTATCCCAGTCAACAAGCCGTTGCTTGCCGTTGTTTTCCGCCGATGGCACTTTAAGTTGCGAGAGCTTAAGCGCCTGGCTGAAGAATACGCTGCTTATGGCGAAATTTCAAAGGAGCTTGAGCAGATCAGAGTTGCAATGGACTACCACGAAAAGCTGAGGGATTACAAATGAAAAAAGCGTTTGGCAAGGCGCCGCTGTTGGAGCTGCTTGAAAAAATTGGCGATGCCCTCGATGGCAGCGTTACCGTTTACTTGATTGGCGGAGGGGCAATGGCCTTCCGCAACCAGAAGGATGAGACCAAGGACCTCGACCTTGTTTTCACCTCTAATCGAGACTGCCAGCGTTTCTCTAAAGTCTTGCCGGGGCTTGGCTTTGAGAGCAAGCAAGTGTTGGAAAAAGCTTATGAGAAAATGGATGCCACTGGCGGTATTTGGGAGGGAAGCGGCCCGCGGCTAGACCTTTTTGTAAAAACCGTGTGCAAAGCTCTTTCGCTAAGCGCTTCAATGGAGGCTCGGGGAACACTATTGGGTACTTTCGGCAAGTTGCGAGTCATAATGCTTTCAAACGAGGACATTATATTGCTCAAGGCTATTACCGAACGCCCCGACGATTCTGACGATATTGCCAGGATAGTTACTTCGGTAGGTGTGGACTGGGAAGTGATTTTGCAGGAATGTGTTAGCCAAAGCGGAGAACGCCAGTGGTTTGGGCCAGTCTTGGACAAGCTCAATGAACTCCGCGACAAGCACGGCATAAGCGCGCCCATAACGCGCGAAATTGAGGAGCTTGACGAACTTTCCGTAATAAGGGACGCGTACCGCAGGCGGCTGGAGAAGGGCTTGTCAAAGGAAAAGGCAATAGGCGAACTAAGGAAGCTAGGCTTTACGCAAAAAGAGCTCAAGCAAGCAAAGCTTGGCTAAGTGGATTTTGCCTGGCCAATTTTATTACGCTTTCACTTCCCGTGCGCTTCCTGCAACGCTTCAAGCAGTTTTTCCAATAAGTCTTTGCCGTTGTGCATGGTTGCGTGTAGCTTTACCCTGCCGCTAGTGGTGTGAACTCCATTGTTTACCAACGTGGCTATCATTGCAAGCGGTTGGGGCGGGCGTATGGAATAGTCGTGCACTTGCAATGTTGCTATGGCGAGGTTAGGGTTGTGTTGAACTGCAACGCCTACCATTTGCGCTTCCAGGTGTTTTTTGAGCGCAGCTTCCAAGGGCCCTTGCCGTACCTGGTAAGTTCTGTCTAGTTTTATTTCCGTCATTTTCTCACTGTTCAGTGCGGCATACGGGAATCGAACCCGTGACTCGGCCTGTTTCACCAAGGGGCTCCTCGTCCTTTTTTAGGGGTCGAGGGGCATCAGCACAAACGCAGGCAGCGTTTGTGTCTGGTGCGCAAAGCGGAAAAGCTTTGCGACCACGAGCGTTTCCGAAACCTGTGAGGAAACGCGACGTCCCTCGTTGGGAAGGCCGCATCCTGCCACTGGACCAATGCCGCGGTAAAAAACTTTCTACGATTATTAATTTGGCTACTCTTATCTGCTGATAACTCTACTTTTTGCAAGTGGACTTTACAACGTTATTCAGTGAGCGCGAGATTCCAGGGGCATTAAAAGAGGTATGCTAAGACCCGGAAGTCAAAGAATTGCTTGCCCGCAAGTAGTGGAAGGCAGGTTTGATTGACTGGTTGTCAAATTAACCAGCTGAGTTGTTTCAAAATTTTGGAATGCTGGTTTTAAATACTGGTTTTTTCGTTATTATTATTGCAATTGCGTCCCCGTGTTTGCTCGGCCTTCGTGGTTCGGGCAACCACGGGTTTATCTTTGTTGATAGTGTGACTAGTCGTCTTCGTACCATTGTTTTCATCGATGGCTCTAATTTCTATCATTCTTTCAAAGAACAGCATCATGTTTCTTTGGGCATTGATGGTTTTGACCAGTTGTTTGAGCTTATTGGAAAAAAGTTTGAGGTTCAGCAAATTAGGTTTTACGACGCTATCAAAGACCGGACTAAAGACCCGGATGGCTATGCCGGGCAGCAGAGATTTCATGCGCGATTGGCAAAGTTGTCTAGCGGACTGGTTATTCGAAGCACTAAGCTTCGGTACTTGGTCAACATAGACAAGCAAAAGGTACTGTATGCCGCCCAGCAGACGGGCATTGTCGATTCGTGCAAGAACCTGATTTGGCAGCTCCTCGTTAACTTGAAGCTGGTTAAGTTGACTAAGGAGAAGGGAATAGACGTTCTTTTGGTGGTTGATGCGATAGAGCTTGCAAGGAGCCAAAAGCCGGACTGCATTATCCTAGTGACTGGCGACGCTGACTTTGTCCCGGCAGTAAACCTGCTAAAGTCCCTTAAAGTCCAGACGCTTAACCTTCACGTTTACGCTGGCAGCTCTAATGAGTTGCGAACTGCCTGCGACAAACACGCTCTAATCACCCTTGAATCCGATGGAAAGCCCGCGATAAACTGGTACGAATAGGCCTACTCAGTTACAGCTCTAACTTAGTAGCAAGCCCCCTTCTGATTATTTCGCAACACAATTAATAAAATTGAATGCGGCATACGGGAATCGAACCCGTGACTCAGCCTTTTTCCGAGGGAACCTCTCTAACCTTTCGAGGGGTAGAGGGGCACGAGCTTTTGTGAGACCTGCGAACAAAAGCGAAGTCCCCCTTGGGAAGGCCGCATCCTGCCACTGGACCAATACCGCGACAAAAACTTTCGATAACTTTGTTTGGCTACACTTATTTGCCCAAAAAGGTTTTTATTGGCGCGGAAATGCCTGCCGGCAAGGGAATCGCGTTGTTTTGCCTGCCAACCAATTGGTTTAAATCGCTTCAAGAAATAATTGTTGTGACAACTTATAGCAGCGAGTTTCTTTTTGGTGAATTCAATGAAAATGGTTTTGGTTACTGGCACGCGGCCCGACATAATCAAGATGGCGCCCATTTACTGGGAGGCCAAAAAGCGAGGCCACCAGCCGGTTTTGGTGCACTGCGCGCAGCACTACCCGTACCACTTGTTTGAAGGCAGCTACCGCGACATGGAATTGCCTTTCCCGCCCGACTTTGTAGTCGGCTCCTCACTTGTAAAGAAGTTCGGCCAGCATTCAAGCAAGCTCGCGCACATAATCGACCAGAAAATGCCTTCTGCGGGCGCTTACGACAAGATAGAGTCGCTTGCTGGCTTGGTTGGCTCGCGGCCAAACCCCGGAAAAACATTGGCAAGCATTATTTCGGGCCTCAACGAACTATTTTCCGGCAAGCTAAAGGACGCGGGCGTTGTTTTGGTGCACGGCGACACTCTCACTTGCATGGGCGCGGCGTTAAGCGCTCATTTGAATTTGCTTCCAGTTGTGCACGTCGAGGCGGGGCTAAGGACTTTCTCGCGAGAGCCTTTCCCCGAGCAGACTGACACGCGCACGGCGGATGCTTGCAGTGACCTGCATTTTTCCGCTACCAAGACCAACGAACAGAATTTGCTCAACGAAGGCTTTTCCAAAGAGAGGGTAATCACCGTTGGAAACACTGTTGTTGACGCGGCGCAGTGGGCTGCAAAGAAAGGCGAGGGGAGCAAGGAGTTTTTCCAAAAGCTTGGAATAGACTTTTCAAAGCCCTTCATTTACTTCTCCTGCCACAGGAGAGAGACGCTTTTGCACAAGGCAAGGTTTGAGGCAATTGCACAAAGCGCAATCGAGATAGGCAAGCGCGGCATTCAAGTGCTGTGGTCGGTGCGGCCTGGCACGCTTCACGCATTCAAGTCGTACGGCCTGCTTGAGCGCCTTCAGACTGCAGAGAACGTGATTCTTGTAAGCGACATTCCATACTACTCTGACATAATGTTTTTTGTAAGCAAGTGCCTCTTTGTCGCGACTGATTCGGGCTCGATGCAGGAGGAAACCGCCGCGCTGCGCGTGCCGTGCGTAACCCTGCGCTACGTAACCGATCGTCCTGAAAGCGTTGAGGCAGGAGTAAACGTACTGGCGCCGCCTGAGAGTGCCGAGAAAATAATGAAGTCAATTGACTTTGCAGTAAAGAACAATTCCGCAATGCGGAGGAAGCGCAACCCATACGGCGAGGGTGACTCGCGCATTAAGATTATTGACGCAATTGAGAGGCTTGGCGGAAGGCTAATCGAGTGGGAGCACACAAAGAAGCGCTGAGCTTTCAAGCCATTTTCAATCGATTTTCATGCATTGCAATCAGTAAGTTTGGGTTTTGGGTAAATTACGGCAAGAGTTGCCGCGGTGGTTTTTGTGGACAAGAGGATTTTGGTTCTGCTTCCGTTGCTTTTGGTAGCGGCGCCAGCGCTGCTTTACCACGCGTTTTCAACCGACGAGTACAGCTACATGAGCGCGGCAAGGAGCTTTTCGCACGGCGAGTTTATCAAAGTGGAGGAGCCGTCGCGCTTCCCCCTCTTTTCACTCTCACTAGCCGTGCCTTTCCTTGTTTTTGGCGCAAACGAGCTGGTTGCAAAGCTTGTCGCACTCGCGTTTGGCTTGGCTGCAGTGCTCGTTATTTACGAGCTTGGGAGGCGCGCTTATGGGGAGGAAAAGGGCTTTTGGGCGGCGCTTGCCTTCTCGTCAGTGCCAATTTTTGCCTTCCTTTCAACGCGCGTTTTAAGCGAGTCGCTTTTCCTTTTCCTTTTCACCGCCTGCATGCTTGTCTTGCGCGAAGTTGCAGTTGAGAACAAGCAAGGGAAGCTTCCGTTGCTGGGCGCTTTGTTGGCGCTGCTTTTCCTTGCCCGCTACAACGGCTTGTTTCTTGCGTTTGTAGCCCCAATAGTTTTGTGGAAGCAAGGCAAGCTCAACAAGAAATTCATTTTATCAAAGGATAATTTGCTTGCAAAGCTTGCTTTTCTTTTTGTGCTTTCGCCGTGGTTTTACTACAGTTACTTGCAGTCGGGCAGCCCAATTGGTTTGGCTTGGACTTTCGCAAAGCAGCAGCAAGTGAGCATTGGCCAGACTCTCTACATGGCGCTGCCAGACAGGATTCCAACAGTTTTTGGGCTTAACGCCATTCCTGGAACGACTTTCATTGCAACGTTTGCTTTGCTTGGCTTTCCGCTATTGTTAGGCTTGTACTACTTGCTTTCAAGCAAGTCAAAGAAGGGCTTTGTGAAAGACTGCGTCCTAGGCAAGGACGGCTTTCTTTTCTTTGCAGCGTTGATGGTGACTGCCTTTGTTGGTGAAGTGATTGGCTTTTTTCATCTAAGCCTTTTGCGCTACATCGTTACTGCCGCGCCGTTTGTCGCGCTATTGGTTGTTTCACACGCGGAAGGCAAAGTGCTTGGGCGCGATTGGAAGAAAGTGCTCTCGCTGCTAATTGTGCTTAACATGGTTGTTGGCTTGTTTCTTGTTTCGCTTTTCACTCCATTTGCCCCAATAAAGCTCGCTTCGTACGAGAAACAGGCGCTGCACAGGGAGGTCGGCTTGCTTGCATCAAACTGCTCGACAATTGCCTCAAACATGCGAAACCCGATAATGTTCTACACTGGCCAGAACCACACTGACATTTCGCTTACGCCCGAGTGCATTGCGCTAAGCGACTTTGAGGGCGGCTACATTGGTGAAGTTCCTTCCGGCTACCAAATGGTTTTCAGCCAGGGTGGCGTAAGGCTTTATAGAAAGACGGCGTGATAGACGGGAAAAACAGGTTGCTTTAACATGGATTCGATTGCGCAAAGCGCTGGCGGCATAAGGAAGTCAATTGAGAAGGTAGTGGTATTCCTTCCAACGCTCAACGAACGGGAAGGCGCGCCGCTTGTAATACGCGCGCTTCACGAGCAGGGCTTTAAGGAAATTGTGGTAGTGGACGGCGGTTCTACAGATGGGACTGTCGAGGCGTGCAAAAAGCTCGGAGCGCTAGTGCTTCAACAGGAAGGCAAAGGGAAGGGCGGTGCTTTCCAGACTTTCATTTCAGCCTACCCACTTGAAGACGACGCAATAGTTGTCATGCTTGACGCCGACTACACTTACTCGCCTGCTGACGCAAAGGAGCTCATTTGGGCGATTCGCGACGGCGCGGACGTATCTTCTGGAAAGCGCAAGCTGCTTGTCTACAGCCCCAAGAGCCTGTTGCACGCAATAGGCGGCAAGCTCATCTCACTGCTTGCATCGCTGATTTTCCTAAAGTGGCACCCTGACTTTACAACCGGCTACTGGGCTTTCCGCGGAAGCGCGTTGAAGAAAATGAGCGTGTCCGCACAGGGCTTTGATTTGGAGGCAAACCTCTTTGTTCAAACCGCAAAGAAAAACCTCAAGCTTGCAATAGTGCCTGTTGACTACCGAAAGCGCATTGGAACAGCCAAGCTATCCTCCCTAGACGCATTCAAGATACTTTTTTCACTCATCAAATACAGGTTTTCCTAAAAGGCTGCGTGTAAAGCAAGTGTGAAAAGCTAAGCGCGGAAAGTGTTTGAAATGGCAAAAAATTCCCCCGCAGCAACTCCGCAAATAGTGGTTGCGCTGGGCACTCGCGCAGAGCTCATAAAGATGGCGCCGGTAATGCGCGCCCTCACTAACAGGCGCGTCGGCTATTTTTTCCTCCACACAGGCCAGCACGGCATAGACGACTTGCTAACGCCGCTTGGAGTGAAAAAACCCGACCAGGTGCTTGAGTGGAGCGAGAGCAAGCGCGGAAGGTTTGGCTCTGCAACTTTCAAGGCACTCATTTGGAACGCCAAAAGCACGCGCAGGATTGGAGCAGTTTTCAAAAAGCTTTTGCCAAAAATTGTGGTGTGCCACGGTGACACTATGAGCACTGCAGCAATCGCCGCCGCAGCCAAAATTTACTCGCCACGCTCAATGATTGCACACGTGGAAGCTGGCTTGCGCTCGCACGACTTGGCAGAGCCTTTTCCGGAAGAGCTTTCGCGGAGGTTTGTTGACTTGGTTTCGCAAGTGCTTTTTGCGCCAACGGAAACTGCCGCGCGCAACCTGCACGGCGTCCTCTACATTGGAAAAAAAGTATTTGTCACAGGCAACACAAACGTCGACGTGCTGCTAGAAAACTTGCCGCGCGCGAGAAAGTTCAAGTTGCCTAAAGGCATTCCAAGCGGGCAATTTGTCTACGCGCAGATGCATCGGCAGGAGAACATCCGCTCGAAGGAAAGGTGCGCCGCGCTCGTGCGGCTGCTAAAAAGCATTCCCGCACCCGTAGTGTTTGTCTTTTTGGAGAACGCCGCAAAGCAGTTTGAGAAATTTGGCTTGATGGAAGAGATTCGCTCTGCAAAGAACATTATCGTCAAGCCCAACTTGCCTTACTTGGAGTTCCTGAAAGTTTTTTCCAACGCATCGTGCGTTGTGACCGACAGCGGCGGCCAGACTGAGGAAGCTGCAGTGCTGAAAATCCCGATAGTGATTTTCCGCCACAGAAACGAGCGCCAGGAGGCCGAGGAGTGTGGCGTTGCAGTGAGGGTTGACTGCGACGAAAACAAGGCGCTGCATTTTGTCAACGAGGCGCTTTCTAAAAGAGAGTTTTACTTGCGCGCGAAAGCCTCCAACAACCCCTACGGCGACGGAAGGGCTGGCGCAAGGATTGCCAAAGAGTTAATTACTCTCCTGCAATAACTTTTTTTGATTGCCATTGGCGGAAGTTACTCACGTTGCCGTTTATCACCACACCTATGCGCCTACTGTTGCGCTGCGGCACCATTTTCTCTTTCAGGCAGGCGCTAGAACAGCTTTTGGCGGAAAACAAGCAGTTAACCTACGGCAACCAACTGGCAGTTCACTTGAAAGGAATGTTTTGGTCAAGCTCGTGAGGCTTCCAGCTCATTTCAGGCAAAGGTTGCAGAAACTTTCCTTGAATGAACAGGGCCGCATCACACTGGGCAGGGTGGAGTATTCCGTGCGCGAGCCGGGAAAAGTTGTTTCAGTTAGCGTGCAGCCAAAAATTTCTGTTAATGAACGTGGCATTGCCTTTCAGGGCCTTGGGGGCTTTCTAGAGGGATTAGCAGTTGGCCATTTGAGGCGGCTTGGCATAAAACAGGCCAAAACCTCGTTTAGCCCATCCTCTTCCCGCAGGAAACAACTTGAAAGAGCAGGTTTGCCTCTAAGGAGCTTTGTGCGAATTAACAAGTGGGACAAGGGCTTGCATCGCGCTAGCTTTCAGGCAGTTCGGCGCGCGAAAAGAAAAATAAGATAATAGTTTATCCAGCCTACTTGACTTCCCTGACTTTCTTTCCTGCCTTGACGTTTGCAAGCTGCCATTCAAGCATGTCGGCAAGCGTGTCCTCGAAAGCAATTGTGGGCCTAAAGCCAAAGTCTTTCTCGGCTTTCGCGTAGCTTCCCAAAAGCAATGGAACTTCGCTTGGGCGCATCCTTTCCGGGTCCTGCCAGACTTTCTTTTCAATGCCCAGCTTTGCGCAAACAATGTCAACCAATTGGCTTACTGCGTAGGCTTTTCCGCTGCACAAGTTGTATGGCTCGCCAAGCTTTGCCTTTTCTACTGCCAGCATGTAGCCGCGCACCATGTCGCGCACGTCAGTGAAGTCGCGCTTTGCCTCCAAGTTGCCTAGCTCGAACTGCTTTCGCTTGCCCAACTTAATTTCGGCTGCTTGGCGCGTAATCACTGAAGTGACGAAAGTAAAGCCCCTTCGCGGGCCGGTGTGGTTGAATCCACGCGTAATCACCGTGGGAATTCCGTATGTCTTGTGGTGGCAGTAGCAGGCCATGTCGCAGGCGATCTTGCTCACTGCGTAAGGGCTCTGCGGCCGCAGTTGGTTAAGTTCAGTAATCGGAGTTTCATTTGGCTTTACCAAGCCGTATTCCTCACTGCTTCCAGCAAACTGGAGTTTTTCGAGCTTGCCGTACATGCGCGCAGCCTCCAATACGTTGGCGGTGCCGATTACGTTTGTCAAGTAAGTTTCAGTAGGCGCCTTGAAGCTCTGGGGGACGTAGCTTTGCGCCCCCAAGTGGAACAGCACGCTGACTTCGTTCTTTTCAAGCGCTTGCTTTATCGAGTTTTGGTCAAGCAAGTCGCCTTCAATTAAAGTAAGCTTGTCCATTATGTGCTCGATGTTTTCCAAGTTGGGTGTTGCGTGCCTTCGCACTAGGCCGAAGACCTTCACTCCCATTGGCAAGAGCGTTTCTGCAAGCCACGAGCCCACAAAGCCGGTAACTCCGGTAATGAGCACCCGCCTGCCTTTCCAATACGATTCGTTGACTTTGAGCTTTGATTGCGCTGCCATGGGTAAACCACTCTTCCAAAAAAGTTGAAACAAAAACCGCCTTTTAATTGCGGCGCTTGCAGGCGTTTTGCTTGCCGTGCTTGCAATTACTTATTTAGTGCCCGAAAACCTATTTATTAGCTGTGCATTTGTCAGTATGTCAGAACAACTCGGTGTAGAAAATGGAAGCAGTATTAGTTGAAGGAAGCGCCTTGGAACAGGAGTGGCAGCAGCTTGTAGACTCCCCAGGCAGCGGCGCACAAGTGCAGCACACGCTTGAGTGGAAGCGCGCAGTAAGCGAAGCGTACGCAACCCCAAAGCCTGCCTACTACATTGCGCGCAACGGCGGGGGCAATTTGTTTGGTTTGGCTGCCTTTGCTGCAAAAAGCTTCTTGCTGGGCAACCGCCTGGTTTCAACTCCTTTTGTCGACCACGGTGGTTTTGTAGGTACGCCCAACGCGGCGGGAGTTGCCGAAATTCTTTCGCAAGTGAAAAAAAACTTTGGTTTTGAAAAATCGCAGGTGCGGCTTGCATCGTACGCACCAAATTTCAGTGAGTCGGAGAAAAGCCTTCTTGCAAGCGGCTTTTTCAAAAAAGATTCCAAGCAGGTTGCGGTGCTGGAGCTTTCAAGCCAGCAGGCGATTTGGGATGGTTTTAGCAGGCACGTGCGCAAAAACGTCAACAAAGCAGAGAGGAGCGGCTTGCAAGTGCGTGAGCTTGACTCGCAAAAAGAGCTTGATGCGTTCTACGCGCAGTATTTTGCTTCAATGAAGCAGTTTGGAACACCCTGCCACTCCAAAAAGTTTTTCGAGTCGCTTCTTGCGCACTTGGGTGCGGGCAGGAAGTTTTTTGGATTCAACTGCTACAGCGGGGCAGAGCTTGCAGGCTCTATTTTGATGTTCGTGCACGGAAAGAACGCAATACTTCCTTTCGGCGTTTCTTCGCCTCAATTTCGTGAGTTCCGGCCAAACGACTTGCTTCACTGGGAGGCGATCAAGAGGGCCGTTGAGATGGGTGTGAAAAACTTTGACTTGGGTTTGGCGCAATCAGACGCGCAACCGGGCACGCACGCCCACGGCATACTCGAGTTCAAGCTTAAGCTTGGCTGCAAGCTTTTTGAGCGGCCGGTTTACTACGGCGGCTATGGTGTGCAAGCTTCAAACAGTTCAGGCAACTCCGGCACTGGCAGCTTTAGGAAGCTGTCAGGCGTTTGGAAGCACTTGCCAAACGCAGTCATCGAGAAAGTGGGTCCGTGGGCGTGCAGGCAAATGTGTTGATGTAAAAATCAAGTTTAGACGTAACTGTAATTGAGGTAGTTGTTTTTGGAGGAGTGGCTTGCTGAATTGAGGACTCGCGGTAAGTACCCGCGGTTGCATAGTTTTCTTCAAGAGTCTGAAAAGGCAAACCACCCCACTCGCCGCACTTGGTTACTTAAAACGGCTGTACTTGCGGGTTCTGGCCTGGCTTTGACGGTTGCCGGCCGCTGGGCAGGGCCTGCAAAAAAGAAACTTTCGAACAAAGAGCTGGCCAAGCGAAGCGTATTGTCCACTGCACTATTGCTTTTGGGACGCGGAGCCGATATTTCGGCAACTAGGCTGGGGCTCGTCCGGACCAGCCGGGCAATAGAAAAAATTAAGGCACTCGAAGAGTTTCAAAGACTTCCAGGACCATTGCAGGCAAAAGTCATTCCGCCCTTGGAATCGTTTGAGGGAAATCCGTTGGCGAAAAAAAGTGCAGTTGAATCGGTTGCAAGCCGCAGGATTGCACTTGCCCATACTTTGAAAGAAGGCCTTGGAGTTTCAGCTGCTTTGCACGGAGCTTTGTGGGCAGGAAATAGGCTCGAAAGCGCCCTTTCAATGGCATCGGTAATCGCAGGTGCCTCTTTTTTGGCTGGCTTGGCAAACTTGCGCACCATCAAGAGAAACGAGGAGTTTCTTTCAACAAAGGATGTGAGAATGGAGTTGCAATTGCTTCATGAAAGCATGGCTGCAAAGGAAAGAACCCCCTAGGTGAAGTAGCCTGATACTTGTTTTGGTGAAGGTAATTTAATTGCCAGATGCGCAAGATATATTGTAAAAATTCGTGTGGCTGCTTAAATGAAAAAACTAAGGATTTTGCAAGTTGCAAGCGCGTTTGAGCCACTGCAGGGCGGCACAGAGCGAGTAGTGGGTGAGTTGGCCCGCGAGATTGCATTGCTTGGCCATTCCGTTACAGTGCTTACAACTAACTTGTTTGCCCCGCAGGCAAGGTTGGGAGAGGAAAAGATTGTTTTCTCCAAGGGCGGCAAGAAAGCCGAAGTAAGGGTAGTTCGCGTACCAAACAAACTCTTGCTGGCGGGATACGGCTTTGCGCCTGGCGTAGTGGGCTGGCTCAAGCGCCACTGGAGGGAGTTCGACGTTGCGCACTGCCATGGCTACAACCGGCACGCAACCGAGAGCGCGTTGTTTTTCCTGCAAGGAAGACTCCCAACTGCATTCACCGCGCACGGCTTTTACCACACTAGCAAAAATAGGCTGCTCAAGCAGGTGCACGAGAAAGTATTGGGCAGCAGGGCTTGCCGCGCCGCAAGCGCGTGCGTTGCAATCACGCAAGACGACGTTAAAGTCTTCGAGGGGTTTGGCGTGCCCAAAGAAAGGATTTCAATCATTCCAAACGGCGTTGCGCTGGAGAAATTCTCGCAAAAACTGGCTGGCAAGAACGAGTTTGCCAAGTTCAAGCCGTTTGTCTTGTTCGTTGGTAGGCTGCACGCAAGCAAGGGGCTGCAGTTTTTGGCAGAAGCTGTAAAGGAGCTGCCCTGCAGGCTGGTCATAATTGGAGGAGACTCAGGCTTTGAAAAAAGCTTGCGCGAAATCGTTTCCGCTTTTGGAATAGAGCAGAAAGTAGTTTTTGTCGGAGAAGCAAGCGAAGAGAAGCTAGTTGCGGCCTATCAAGCCTGTGAAATGTTTGTTTTGCCAAGCGAGTGGGAAGCTTTTGGAGTGGTGTTGGTTGAGGCAATGGCTGCAGGCAAGCCAGTCATTGGCAGCGACCGCGGAGCCATACCTCGGCTTGTCAAAGACGGCAAGAACGGCTTTGTAGTGCCTTTCGCCGACGTTTCCAAGCTCAAGGAGAAGATTGCGCTTCTTTTGAAAGACAAGAAGCTTGCTTCCAAGATGGGTCAGCGAGGCAAGGAGTTTGCAAAGCAGTTTTCGTGGCAGACTGTGGCGCGCGACACTGAAAAACTTTACTTGAAGCTTGCGGCAAAAACTAGTTTTAAGGAAAATTTCAATTAATTTTTCTTTCTTTTCCCCTCTAGGAATCTTTTTCGCCAACCGACGGGGAATAATCTTATTAAGCAGGGGTTTGTAATGTTTTTACAAAGTAATGGAGGGGCACAGCGCGGTGGGAAAACGCGTTTCGAAGTCCTTCCGGAGGGCAGCGGAAATAGTGGATGAAACAACGGAAAGTGGGGATTTCGCGAAGCAAGATTTTGCTATCGCAGCCTTTGGTGTGGGAATCGTCTTGATGGTGTTGCTCCTGGTTTGATCGGAGCACACCCGGGCGCGCGTGCGCCCGAATTATCTTTTTCTAAGCTATGGATTTTGAAGCAAATTTGCCTAGCTGGCGGCCTTTGAGATTGTTTTTATTGCAGCGTTGCATTACATTCTATAAGTGGTTGTTATGGCAAAGAACACTTCAAAGCATTCAAGCGGCGTGCCTGTTGCGCCTAACGAAATATTCGTTGACGAGTACGGCATGACTAAGTGGCATTGGCTAGTGCGCCACAGGCAGAACTTCCGCTTGGGCAAAAACACCGAGATAGGCAATTTCTCTGTTATAGGCTGCGAGCACGGCGTTACAATCGAGGACGGCGTGAAAGTCGGCTACCACTGCGTGATAATGAGCGAGTCAACAGTTGATGGAAAGAAGGGTGCAGTGCTTTTAAAGAAGGGCTGCAAAATTGGCGCAAACACCGTGATAATGCCGGGCGTGACTGTCGGCGAGGGCGCGGTTGTGGGTGCGTGCAGCTTTGTAACAAAGAATATACCGGCCGGGCAAGTGTGGGCTGGCGTGCCTGCCAAGAAAATATATTCTTCCACTAAAGGAATTGGAAAGAAGAAGAGTTGAGTTTTTTTGCCTTCCGATAAAGCCACTAAAATTGATCACAAGGCTATTTTTGAAAATTACCGGGCTCATTTTTTCCACAGGATTGCAGACTCCCGCGGGCCGTTGACTCCGGGTGAAATGGCGTTAAAAAACGAGGAATGCCATCATTTTGCAGCGGATATGTTCCGCCCCCACGTTCAACCAGCTGACTTTGCCCAGTTCAAGAAGGCGTTGGGTTACTGTGGCTTCCTACAGGGGCTTGACTTGTTGGAGGGTGGCGTTATAGAGTTGGATGCGGAAACAAACAAGCGTTTCAACCAAATCCAGCTTGACCTTGTCAAGGTAAAGTTGAAAGATATGGCTGCCACGCACCCTGATTACCAAAACACCACTAGGGCAAGGTCCTTTTTCCACAGGCAAGTCAAAAGTCCAAAACCCGACCAAACTCACTCCACTATTTTGGAAAATTTATTTACCCAAGTCCGAATAAATCTAATACCTGAGTCAGTTCCCAAGCCCGTCTTTACGGCATTTACTAAGGTGTTGAGGCAAATGAAGGACGAATCGGGTGGGTTGACCCTTTTCCTTAGCATCCTTGGCCGCGTACAGCGCTGACTTGCCCGTGCCTGCCTTTTTTATTCATCTTTTTACACACTATTTATGCAAGTAACAGGTGCTTTCGAGTACAGTTAGGTTAGTGGTTGAAATGAATGTACTAGTAATTGCAGCGCATCCAGACGACGAAGTGCTCGGAGCAGGCTGCGCCATGGCTGCACACGCTCAGAAAGGCGATTCGGTGTTTGTCTACATTGCAACCGACGGGTGCGGCGCGCGCAAAGAAAAAGGGTATGATGCCAAGCGCGCGCAAGAGCTGCGCCAACACGCGGAGAAGTCTGCAAAGCTGCTAGGTGTGAAGAAAGTGTTTTTTGGCGAGTTTGAAGACCAGATGCTCGACGTCACAGCCATTTCGCACATTTCAAAGGCGTTGGAGAAAGTGCTTTTGGAAACAAAGCCGCAAGTGGTTTACACTCATTCCTCTGCCGACATGAACAAGGATCACAGGATTCTTTTTGAGGCAACAATGATTGCCTGCAGACCGCACAGTTCAAGTGGTGCAACTGTGAAAAAAGTGCTTTCGTTTGAAATACTCTCCTCCACCGAGTGGGGCACGCAGGCGCTCAAGACAAGCTTTTTGCCAAATTACTTTGTAGATGCTTCAAAGGGCTTGCTTGGAAAGAAAACGTTAGCTTTCGCTTGCTATGCAACTGAAGGAAGGCCCGACCCGCACCCGCGCTCTAAAAGAGGCATTGAAGTGCTTGCGGCGTACCGAGGTTTTCAGGCGGGCGTCGAGCACGCCGAGGCGTTTGAAGTAATTCGTGAAATGGTTTGACTTTATCAGCATTAGGTGTTTTTTTTGGCAAATTCAAACGCGTTGCGTAGTGATTTGCTTAAGCAAACAGTCGAGGTATTTGACCGCGCGGCTGCCGAGTTAGCCGATGAGCCAAAGTTGGGATACGCAACTGCCCTCAAAGAAGCGCTTTACCACTTATCGGGTGCAACAGTGGCTGCTGCCTTTGAAAAGGTGCGCGAGCACCAACATGAGGCTTTGGAGGCAATTACTGGCTTTTCGCACTTCAACGATATGGTGATAAATTACGATTGGATTCAAATTGCAAAAGGCCTTGGTAAGAAAAAACTGCTAGGCCCTGCAACAAGCGCCTATATTGGCAGGATGAAAGACGCAAAAAGTTATTTAGTGGATATGAAAGTAGCTCAGATTGTACAGGGTGGCGAGGATGCGCCCGTTCAGTCAAGGCGCATTGCGGCAGTAGGCCGCGAGTTTTCGCAGTTCAATAGGGAAGCGGAATTGTTAAGAAATAGGGAAATGCAGGAGAACATGCTGGTGCTGTTGCGCGACGAGGTCCATTTGCACGCAATACAGCGGTTGATTCCAGAGGAGTTTTGGCGCGCTCACAACTGGGCGTTTAACAAGTTTCGCGACCATTGCAAGCAGTTCAGGGAAAAGCATTTAGCTAAATAAGTTGTAAGCGAGTTGTTGAAAATGCAGAAACTTCCAATTGCCAAAAAAGGAGCTTCAATAAAGCGCGTAATGCGCGAAATAGACAAGGGAGGCATAGGCGTAGCCTTTGTAGTTGACGAGAAGGAAAGCCTGTTTGGATTAGTTACTGACGGCGATGTGCGCCGCGCGCTCCTTTCCGGAGTGGGCCTTGACGAGCCAGTCGACAAGATTGCAAACCGCTCTCCCTCAAAGCTGCCTTTTGGCTTGCTGCAGCAGGAGCTTGTGCGGCTTTCGCAGCAAGGCAAGTTTGCGCAAAAAATCCCCAAGGAAGGCGTGATGGCAATTCCCCTAGTTGATGGAAAGGGGCGCGTCAAAAGCGTGTTTTTCGCGCACGCGCGCAGGCAAACGGATGGCAATGCAATGATTGAGGCGCACAAGTCGCCAAAGAGGCACCAAGTTATCAAAAAAATACTTGTTACCGGCGGCGCCGGCTACATTGGCAGCGTGCTGGTGCGCCAGCTGCTTGAGAAAGGCTATTCGGTGCGCTCTCTCGACAAGTTCCTCTACTCAAGCGACAGCCTCAACTCCGTTGCAGGCAACCCTTTGCTTGAAATAATGCGCGGCGACGTACTCGACATTCCCACCCTGCTAAAGGCGGTCAAGGGCGTTGGTGCGGTAGTGCACTTGGCTGAAATAGTCGGCGACCCTGCTTCTGCGCTTGACCCGGAGCAGACTGTTGCAAACAACATTGTTGCAGCGGTTGCACTCGCGCAAGTTTGCAAGTACTTCCAAGTCAACAGGTTTGTTTACGCCTCTTCGTGCAGCGTATACGGCTCTGCCGACAAGGATTGGGTGGATGAATCCTCGCCCACGCTGCCGGTTTCGCTTTACGCGCGCGCAAAACTAGAGGGCGAAAAGGGAATCCTTGCGCTTGCTGATGAAAACTTTTCCCCCACGCTGCTTCGCTTTGCAACAGTCTATGGATTGTCTGCAAGGATGCGCTTTGACTTGGTTGTAAACGTGATGGCTGCAGACGCTCTCTCGAAGGGAGAGATTTCGGTTTCTGGCGGCAGTCAGTGGAGGCCGCTGTGCCACGTAGGCGACATTTCCCGCGCAATTGAATCTGCTTTGGAAAAAGACCTTTCAGTTGTTGGAGGCCAGGCTTTCAACGTGGGCTCTGATGGGCAAAACTACCGGATAGTTGACTTGGCAAAGGAGATTCAATCCGCTTTGGCAAAGAGGGGAAGGAGAGTGGAGCTGAAAATTGCTGCCGAGAACAGCGATGCTCGCAGCTACCGCGTGTCTTTCAAGAAGATCCGCGAAAAACTGGGCTTTAAGCCCATCCACTCGGTTGAAAGCGCGGTGAACGAAATTGCCTCCGAGTTTGAGAAAGGCCGTTTTAGGGATTACAAGGACAAAAAGTACAGCAACTTCCTGTCGTGGAAGTTGGAGAAAGGCCGCCTGCGCCACAAGATTTCGGGCGCAGTTTCAAAAATCCTGCCCAAGTGGCTGTCTTAATTTTTCTTAACTCTTTTATAATTTGTTTGAAAGTTTGGGTGTGTTTGTATGCGGGTTGGTTTTGCGGGATGCCACCAAATCAGCTGGCATTGCCTGAGGGCAGTTGCAGAGCTTTGCAAAAGCAACGGCGACGAGCTCGTGGCAGTTTTCAACTTGCTGCCAGAAAAAGGTGCCAAGCACTCGGCGTTTGTGGAATTTGATGGGTTGGAAAAAGAATATGGCTTCCAGTACCACAAGGTAACCGACTTGGCGGCGCCGGAAACGCTTTCTCTGCTCAATTCCCTTAAGCTCGATGCTTTTTTCATCATTGGCTGGCACAAGATAGTGCCGCAGCAAGTAATCGACTGCGCGCCGTACTGCCTTGGGATGCATTCCTCCCTACTGCCCAAAAACCGTGGGAGCTCTCCAATCAACTGGCAGATAATCAAGGGCGAGAAGGAAGGCGGAATGTCATTCTTTCACTTGACTACTGGAGTGGATTCGGGGGACGTTGTCGACAAGCAGGGCTTTGAAATCGCCTTGCAGGACTCTTGCGCAGACGCTTACCAGAAAGCAGCTGTTGCCGCCCTTGAAATGCTGCGCAGAAACTGGGCTGCGTTGCGCGAAAAAAGCCTGCCACGAGTTCCCCAAGACGAGTCGCAAGCCACGCTCAACCCGCGCAGGAAACCCGAGGACGGGAGTGTTGACTGGAAAAAATCAGCGCTTGAATTGCACAACTGGGTCCGCGCCCTAACGCACCCCTACCCCGGTGCGTTCACTTTTTTTATGGGCAAGAAACTGTTTTTGTGGAAAGCCAGCTGGATCGAGGATTACAACGAGCCGCCGGAACCACCTGGGACAATTGTTTCGGTTGGCGAGCGCCTTGCAGTTGCAGCAGAGGGTGGTTGGCTGCTGGTCAAGCAGTTGCAGTTTGAAGGAGAGCCGGAGTGCTCGGCGCTAGTATTTTCCACTGCATACTCGGTTTCTGTGGGCGAAAAAATGGGCTAGCCTCTCTGCTGGAGGCCAGCTCGCCTAACTGTTTTTCAAATGCCTTCAAAGGAAGGCAGCTAGGTTGTTCGGGTCGGTCGCGTCAAATGCCGCGTCGAACGCCTGCCTTGTGCCTTCAAAGAAGGCCACTATGTACTCTATCATATGCCCACCCCCCTGGGGGCTTTGCGCAGCTGGAGCCGCTTTTCCTGCGCCTCGCTTTGCAGCCGCGCTCAGCTCTTTACTTTCTGTTTCCTCTCAAGCTCCTTGTGCCAAATACCGTATAAATAGTTTGCGGCCATTTTCGGCCATCGACGAAGCGCATTGGGCTTGTTTAGGAGTGCTTGCTTGCGGGCTATTTTTTCGGCGTGAATTTGCCTGCCAGATAATCGTCGGCGTGCTTTTCGCTTCTTACTGCCTTTAGGGCGGTCCTTATGACTTTTTCTGGTTGGTTGCCGCTGCGTAATGCCTTGCGGACTTGAAAGATAACTCCGTTAACATGTTGCCCGTTTTTCAAAGCCTTTTTTGCAACCCTGAAAATTTCTTCCCCATGCTTGGGATTTTCGATTATCGCGGAGTGGACTACCTGTAAGGCGGGAAAGCCATCCTGCGCCCTTTTTGTGTCGCGTGTTTCAACTATTACCCTCCTGGCAAAGCGCAAAAGCCGGTTGCCGTATTCTTTGAAGCCGGCTTGAGCCATTTTTGCGTCTTGCTTGGCAACTTCTTTTCCAGTGTAAAGTATAGTGTTGTAGTCTTGCCTTGCTTTCCTTGCAGTGAAAAATAGCATTGCGAGCCGTTGGTGCTGTGCTTCAATGTCAGCAGAAAAAGTCCTCGGCCTTCTTCGCTTGAGTGCTGTAAATGCCTCTGAAAATTTTGCCATGGTAGTTGTCCTACGCGTGTAAATTTAAGCTGTTCACTTGCCAAGCATTATTTGCGCAATTCTTTGAGCACCCTTCCCGTCGACAATCTTTCTTCCAGCCACGCTCATTTTCCTGCGCGCGGCAAGTGGCAGTGCCTTGCTCAAGCAAGTTTCCAGTTGCTTTCCATCCAGCGCAGTCAACGCCGCGCCACGCGCCTGGAATTGCGTTGCAGCCTTTGACTCGTACTCGATAGTGCGGGGGAGTATTATTTGCGGCACTCCAAGGAAGGCGGCTTCGTAGGAAGTCACGCCGCCGGCAGTGATGGCAATGTCACTTTGGCAAAGCAGTTGCGGCAGGTTTGAGGGATTGTCTACCAGCTTGAATGAGCGGTTGCCTGCGCAAAGCCGTGCCAGCGAGCTTTTGAGCTTGGCGTCAAAGGCAGCCCCGCGCACAACAGTAACCGTAATTTTGCCCAAGCTACTTGAATGATGCTTTAGGAATTTTTCGAGCGCATTACAGGCAGTAAGCGTTTTGTGAAACTCGTCGCCGCCGCCCATTGTCACAAGAATGCGGCTTGCTTTGGTGCCGAGCTTGAACTTGCCTTTTAGTTTGAGCACTTCGGGCTTTAGGGGAAGGTACTGCGCGCCGGCAAAAAGCTGCTGCCGTGGAAACTCGCTGTTTTTTTCGTATTTGTACCACTCGCTTACAACGGTTGGGTTGACTATTGCGTGGCCGTGCATTTTCCTTCCGCCAACGTCGTCTACGGCAATAATCCTGTTTCCCCCTGGAATGCACGCCTGAGATATTTTAGAGTCCAGCAGGAAGATGTCGGTTACAACTGTTGAAGGGCCAATGAGCGAGAACACCCTTGTGCATTCTTGTGCGTTGGGTTTGCCTATTGCGTCAAACTTTACTGCGCGTACTTCAAAACCAGCTTTTTCAACAAGCTGCCTACCCACTCCCTCGTTTAGCAGGAAGATTATTTTCCTCTCCGGCTGCGTTTTCCTCATTTGGCTTGCAACTGCAATGCAGCGCATCAAGTGGCCTATGCCGCGCTCCCGCCGCGCCTCTGTAAGAAAAACAATTGCAGGAGGCTGCATTTTTTCGGCAAGCTGCACGGCTTTCTTTAGGCCCTCTTGCGAGAGCAACTCTTTTGCCGAGAGCTTTGAGTAAATTTTCCTTACAAATTCCAAGTCTTGCGGAGTGTCGATGCAAAGGCGCACTCCCCGTGCAAGCCAGCTTGGAGTCGGCACGCTGGCGTTTTTGTAAACGTGTGGCTTTGTGCGCACATAGGGTGTGACGTGCTCGCGCTCGCCTCCTGCCTTTGCCTGCAAGTGAGCTTCCCGCAGTGCGGTAAATGAAATTGCTTCACTCACTGTTCCGGGCGGCGCGCCGCCGGAATAGGAGTTGGTTGCGTAGTCAAACCCCTGGCAGGCAACTGCAGTAGCGCATTCATCAAGCGTTTTTTCGTCGAGGAAGGGGTTGTCGGCGCACACGCGCACTACAACATCTGCGTTGGCTGCCAGCGCCGCCTCGAACACGCGGTTGAGCACGTCTTTCTCTTCCCCGCGGTATATTTGGCAGCCTAGCTGGTGGGCAAGGCGGGCAACTTCGTCGTCGCGGCCCAAGCCGCTTGTGGCTAGCACTATTTCGTCAACTGTTTTTGCCTGCTTTACGCGCAAAATAATCCATTCGAGCAGGGGCTTTCCGCGTATCTCAGCAAGGGTTTTGCCGGGAAGCCTGCTAGAGCCCATCCGCGCCTGTATCACTGCAACGATTTTTTTGCCGCAAAGCATAATCCTTCACTGAGTATCACTAACTGTTTTTGCGGATAATAAGCTTTCGAACTGGTGAGCCTAGATTTATTTTGTCAATTCTATGAACGAATCTATTGATATCGGATTTTTCGTGTCAACGATGTGAACGCAGTATTCATTCATTATTTCTTCAGGAATGCCGGTAAAATGTCCGTCCGCAGACAGCAGCCCTTTTAGTTCTTCATTTTGTTTGCTAGTCCCTACTAATAGTTTACAGTCACTGTCATCCGCAGGTTCTGACATTGAACCTGACTTTTTAATCTTAGATTCATGTGCTTGAAGAAATGAACTAGCTTTACTAATTTCTTCCACTGAAAAACAGTCTAGTAGGGGTGCCAGTTGCGAGAAAAACTTTGTCATATTTTCTCGACATTTTTGGTAAATCCCGTTAGTTATGTATTTTGGGAGATGATATCGATCACAAGCGTTTGAGACGGCATTGAAGAGAACTCTTTCTGATTCGATACGGTTATGCTCGAAATAAGCCAGTTTAACCTTTTCACGTTTGTTAGTTATTGTTCCATATAGCTGTAAAATTTTCTCTGTAAAAGCTGTTTTGATGGAAGTTGCTTTACCTTCAAAGCGTATTTGGCAGTTTATGCTTTTATCGACGCAGACATTTGCATCGAAAGTTAAAACTGCAATATATTTTCCTTGATTTGTTTGGTTAGCCATTTGGATTCATCTGGAGTTAGATGCTCTCGTAAGTCAAAAGCCGCATCGTTAAAACTATTTAGTATGCGGTAAGCTGTGGCTTGATATTCTATTGCTTCACCTACTAGAATTGAATTAGCATAATCAGAACTTTTTAGGTACTTAACCAAATGCGGTGCGTTAAAGACTATTTCGTATTTGCCGAAATCAGAAGATCGCCTAATTACTTTTTCATTTTTTATTTTGTCTAAAGCTCTAAGGCTAAATTCTGCAAGGCCCATCGTATCCAAATCTTCCGGTGTTTGGGGCTTTGGGAATTCTTCGATTATTTGTTGTAGTTCTTTTCTCGAAGAATCTAGCTGCACTTCAAATCTTCGCGGATCGTGAGTTAGAAATATTTCGTGAGCGTTTTCTGAAGCTAGCTTGCTACTTTTGTTTTTGAAGCTTTTAGTTATCTCTAACGCGCGCTTCAGTTTTGAAGAATATTCCAACAGCGCAGGTAATATCTCGTTTTCAACTATCTCTACGCCCTTTGGCTGGATATAGTAATCGTGTCTTTGCAGTTCAGTGTAGGTGGTTTTCAAAGTTATAGTTTCTTCATCGCTTCCCATTGTCTTAGAATTTATTGCCGTTTCTAGATTTTCTTTTCTTTTTTTGTCTACCTGTCCCATATCTATTACGGTAAATCTAGTAGGAAGAGGTATACCCGCTACTTCATAGCACGATACGAGTTTTTGAAGTGTAACTGCGCCTTTCACTTCACGATCATTTTGATAAAGCGCCAGTAAATAGGGCCAGTAAGAAGGGAGATCCCTTAAAGAAGTCATTGTAAAAGTCTTACGCAGTCGTATTTAAAAATGCTGTTCCCTTTTCACCTGATACGACTTAAGGTTGAGCCCTCCGTAATTATCCGGTTTTACTGAAGAGGTATCGATTTGTTGTTTAGACTATTTGGAATACCATTCAACTATCTTTTTGACTGCCTCAACTGTGTCTGCAACGTCTTGCTCTGACATTCCTGGGTAGAGTGGCAGTGACACTTCGCCTTCGTAGAAAGCTTCTGCTGCAGGGTAGCCGCCTTTCTTGCAGCCGAAAGTTTTCTGGTAGAACGGGTGCATGTGGACGGGTATGAAGTGCACGCTTGCAAGAATGCCTTCTGCCTTTAGAGCTTCGATGAACTTGCTCCTGTCAATGGAGAGCGCGCCTTTCTTTAGGTGCATCGGGTAGAGGTGCCAGCTGTGGCGCGTTGCGTAGCTTTTCACAACCGGTAGCGCGAGTTCCTTGATTTTAGAGAATTCCTTGCTGTACTGCAACGCGATTTTTTCACGCATCTTGTTCATCTTGTCAAGCTTTGCCAGCTGGTGCAGGCCAATGCTTGCCTGAATGTCGGTCATGTTGTCCTTGAAGCCGGCTTCAGTGACTTCGTAATACCAACTGCCTTTGTCGGAGTAGCGGTTCCAGGCGTCTTTGCTCATGCCGTGCAAGCTCAAGCGCCGCATCAGCGCTCCTTTCTCCTCATTGCGGGTGCAAATCATTCCACCTTCGCCGGTTGCAAGGTTTTTGGTTGCGTAAAACGAGAAGCAAGAGGAAAAAGTGTCGAGAGAACCAATTTTCTTTCCCTTGTATTGTGTGCCGGAAGCGTGCGCGGCGTCCTCAACTATTGCAAGGCCGTGCTTTTTTGCAATCTTCTCTATTTCATCCATTGCGCACGGGTGCCCTGCAAAATGCACTGGAATGATTGCCTTGGTTTTCTTTGTAATTGCAGACTCTATCTTGGAAGCGTCCAAATTGCCGGTATCGCTTTCAACGTCGACAAAAACAGGCTTTGCACCCAAGTGCACGGCAACGTTGGCAGTTGAAACAAAAGTCATTGAGGGAACAAGCACTTCGTCCCCGTGGCTTACGCCCAAGGCAGCGAGTGAAACGTGGAGCGCGGCAGTGCAGGAGCTTACTGCAATTGACTGCAGCGGTTTTTGGACAGTGCTTCCGTCGCCAATGTATTCGTTAAATTTCTTTTCAAACTCTTTTGTCTTGGGGCCTGTGGTGAGCCATCCGCTCTTGATGGTTTGCACTACCTCTGCAATTTCTTCCTCGCCTATGAAGGGCTTTGCGAAAGCTAGTGGCTGTGCCCTTACTGGCTTTCCGCCTTCAACTGCAGGCTTGGTTTTTTCAGTCATTTTTCTCACTATATTTGTTGTAAAGCTTTGCGCTTAATTCCCTTTTGGTTGCGCCCGCAATTTGATGATTAAACTGCCTTTGCGCGCCTTTTTCCCCAGTGCTTTTGGAAGGCTTTTTGCAGCGAGCTTGTAATGCGCGATATGTTTTGCTCGCTTGTGTCGAAAGAGCGCTTGCCTGCCTCGAACTTGTAGAAGCAGCATTCGTCAAGCGAGTTGAAAACGGCGTTTACAAGCCTGATTACTTTCTCTTCGTCCACGCTCCCTTTCTCAATGGCTTCCCTTATTTTTGGCACGAGGTTCCTTTCCTGCCCGTCTGCGTCGAAAGTCAAGCCCATCCCTGCGTAGAAGGGTTTTGACAGCACTACCACTGGCTTGTTGTAAAGCAGCGCCTCCCAGCCCACAGTGGAATTTATCACAATCGTTGCAAGCGAGTTTTTGATCAAGTCGTGCGAGCTCACCGAAGGCGGCACTATTTCGATGTTGGGTTCTCCAGCCATTTTTTGCAGCCACTCTATCGGGTAAGAGCCAACGCCGTGGGGGTGCTCTTTTACAAGCAGCTTCACTCCCTTTGGAAGGGTGCGGGCGCACTTGATTGCCCATTCGTGCTGGTTGGCAAACTTCTGCGCGCGCGCGACAATCTGGCCATCGTCGGGTGTCTGCAGGGCAAAGAAAACAAATCTTTCCGCTAAAAGAGTTTCCACTGGCTGTTTGGAGTAGAATTTTCTTGCAAAGCGCGGGCGGATTATTTGCCTAATGCGGTCTTTTGCAAGCGAGAGCGGGTTGTGGTATGCGCCACCCTTCTCTTTTGCAACGTAATTCCATATGAAAGCAAGGTACTTGCGGGCGTTTTCAATTGAGACGATCCTTGGCTTGCTCCCGCCGTGGATGGGCCGCCTTGCGTGCATCTGCGAAATGTACTGCTCTACGCGGTGGCGCTCTGATTTAGTCGGGCTGCGCTTTAGAACTGCCTTGTCCACCCAAGTGTTTATCATATTGGTAGTGTCCCAGAAAATTGTTCCAAGAACCGGGCCTATGCCGTTGGTGAAAAGCATTGGCGTGCCAGTTTTTTTGGCTGCCTCAAAGGCAGTGGTGTCAAAAAGTGTTGTAGCGTCGAGTGCGACAATGAGGCCTGGCTTTTGCTCGCGCAGCATCTGCAGCCAGCAGGCAATGTACATTTTCGTCTTTTCCTCCAATTCCTTTTCGGGAGTGCCAAGCAGCGCGTAGTCCATTGAGTAGATTTCTCGGAGCTTTTGGGCAGAGTACTCTCGCTTTACCTGCACGTGTTCCTGCGGGAGGGCTGCGCTTGCCAAGCGGGCTTTCACTAGCTTTTCTATGTTGACCACTGGGAACTCACGCGAGAACTCTGTTTCTATGCGGCCTGAAATGGTTACAAAGAGCGTCTCGTCCTTTGGGCGCATTTTCCTTGCAATTAGCTGGTATATTTGTGAAACGTTGGGTTCGCCGACGTTGCTGATTATTTTCATGAAAAGTATTACTGCGAAGCGAATTAAAGCACATTCCTTTTGCCCTCCGTAAAGCTATATATTGCAATTTAGCCTAAACGCCTTATTGCAGCGAGCTTTCGCGGCTCAAGGGGTTTTTGGTGTGAAAAAGACAACTACTTCAATTGGAAAAAAAGCCGTTTCTTCGCGCAGCGAGAGCGTGCCGTTTTTGGCGCTAGCTTGGGTAATTGGAATTGTAGTGCTGCACTACGTTTCCTCCTACTTGCTTAACCCGAAGTACTTGGGCATTGTTGAAAGGATTGTTTCGCGGATATTTGGTTGAATGTACTAGGTGTTTTGAAATGATGCTGGACTTTTTGGCCGCCGTGCTTGCGCTTGCCTTACTTGGTGGAGCAGGAATGCGGCTCATTTCATTGGCAAAATTTGAGCGGCAGCGCAAGCTCTCCGAATTGGAAAAAATTGTTTTCTCGCTTTCTTTGAGCGGGCTTGTAGTTTCCTTCGCATTGCTGGCAATGGGAATGGCTGGCCTGTTTTCTCCAGTTGCATTCCTTGTCTTGGCGTTGCTTTTGGCGGCGTTTGCTGGAAAAATGTCGTTTGATTTTGTTAAGCTTGCATTTTCAGAGATTGGCGGGGCGGTTGCGTTTGCCAAGCAAAGCGCCTCAAAGCCCCTCTCGCTTTCGTTTTTGTGCTTTGTTGCAGTTGCGGTGCTGCTTGCGTTGCACTTTCTTTACGCGCTGTCGCCGCCGGTTGCCTACGCCAGTGGGCCAAAAGACGTCGATTCGCTTGGCTACCATTTGGCTGTGCCAAAACTTTACGCCCTGATGGGTGGAATTTCATTCCTTGACTTCCAGCCCAACTCCAACTGGCCGTTTGCAATGCAAATGCTTTACGTTCCGGGCTTTGCGTTTGGGCTTGATGGGTACGCCAAGCTCTTGCAGTTCGGATTTTCACTTGCATTGCTTGCGGCAATAATTCTTCTTTCAAGAAAAGTTTTAGGTGGCGCAACCGAAAATGCACTTGTTTCAATTGCAGTTTTTCTTTCCTCTCAAGCAGTTTCGTTTTCTTTTGGCGGTGGAACAGTGGATTTGGTGTTTGCCCTCTACTCCTGCCTTGCGTTCCTTGCCTTGCTGGAGTGGCGCGAGAATTTGCGGGGCGAGTGGCTTTTGCTTTCCGCGGTTTTTGCAGGCGGAATTGCGGCAACAAAGCTCAATGGCTTTGTGCTTCTTCCTGTTTTTGCCGCAGCAGTGGCGTTTTGCGCATTTGTTGCAGCAAGGGAGAACAATCCTAAAAAACAATTGGCTTTGGCATTCGTGCCTGCGCTCAAAGCAGTCGTGCTTTTTTCGATTGTTGCTGGCTTGGTTGTTTCACCGTGGCTTGCAAAAACATTCTACTTCACTGGCAACCCGATTTGGCCAATTTATTCCAATTCTTTTGCCAAGCTGGGCTTTGCCGACAACGGCTCTGCCGGCTGGACTCACCTGCTGGAAAATGGCCGTACGCACGCGGGCTGTGATGACCTCTATCCTCCAACTTGCTTGAGGGTTTCAGTTTTGCGAAAACTGTTCCAATTAGTGCCTGTCTTGAATTCTTTTGCAGGTGGTTTTGTTGACTCGGCTGGCGGTGGAGTTGAAGACTTGCTGTCATTGCCTTTTGACATCACCTTCACTGGAAACCGCTTCGGCGGGCTGCTGACGCCGTTGTTTCTTGCCCTTCTGCCGCTGCTGCTTTTTGTAAGAAGGCCAAAGCACCTTGATTTCCTGCTTGGCGCAAGCGTGCTTTACTTAGTTCTTTGGTTTTATTCGTTTAGGGAAGTGCGTTACTTGTTTCCAATACTGCCAATTTGGTCAATTGGAGCAGCGCACGCGATAACTTCTGCAACAAATGCATTCAAGCAGGCGAATTCTCATAAGTACGGCGCGTTTTTGCTCAAAGGAGTTTTGTTGCTGGTGCTTGTTGCAACGGTTGCAGTGACTTTCGCTTACAAGGCAAACGCGCTCCCAGTTGCAGTTGGCTTGGAGCCGCAGGAGAGCTTCCTTTTGCGCTCGCAGTACAACTACGCTGCAGCAGAGTGGATAAACCAGAATACTGCCGTTGATGCAAAAGTGTTGCTTGTGGGCGACAACAACCCCTATTACTTGGATAGGCATTGGATTCATGGCACGCATTGGTTTGTAATTTACAGAGTGGATTTGATGAACCAAAGCCAGTTCCTCGATTTCCTTAGCGCCAACGGCGTTACCTACCTGCTGTTCAATTCTGAAAGTTTGCTTAAGGACGATCCTAAAAAAGAGCAGATAAGGCCTCTTGTTGAAGGCGTGCTTTTGCGCTCGGTGGAATTGTTTGAGGCAAATGGCATGAAAGTCTATAAGCTTCCGCAAAACTAGCCTCGCCTGCAAACGCGTGCAAGAGCTGTTTTCAAATTTTGCCTTTGGTGAAAAGCGTTATAAAAGCCTGTTGCAACTAAGCTTATTGCAGGCAGCTTTCTAATGCAGTTTGCCGCAAATTTCACTCAATGTTTTTGAGTTTAAGCTAAAAAATAGTGATTCCTATGGATTCGTTGCCGCAAGTGATTGAAGACTGCAAGCTTGGCAAGAACGTCAAGATTTTTGGAGCCGTTAACATTTTTGGCTGCGAGATAGGCGACAACACCAAGATAGGGTGCTTTGTCGAGATCAAGCGCGGCGCGAAAATAGGCGCCAACTGCAAGATAGAGCCCTTTGCATTCATTCCCGACGGGACGATAATTGAGGACAACTGCTTTATCGGCCCGCACGTGTGCTTTACAAACGACAACAAGCCCCGCGCAACTGGAAAGGACGGCAAGCCCGTGCCGGCAGGTAATTGGGTGGTCTCGCCTGCAACGGTGAAAAAAGGCGCTTCAATAGGCGCAAACGCGACGATCCTGCCAGGCATTACAATTGGTGAGAACGCAGTTGTTGGCGCAGGCTCTGTTGTCACAAAGGACGTCGAGCCGGGCGCAATGGTTGTAGGCAACCCCGCGCGCAAGATAAGGATGGCTGAATTCTAAGTTTTCAATTATTTTGTTTTTTATCGTGCAACTTAAGTGGTGAAAAAAATGATTCCAGTTGGAAAACCCGTTTTTGACGCTGAAATGAAGCAAGCCGCGCTAGATGCCATGGACAACGAGAAGTTCGTCCTCGGCGAGAGCGTGTTCAAGTTCGAGGAAGAATTTGCAAAGTACTGTGGTGTTAAGTACGCGGTTTCAACTTCCAGTGGAACAAATGCCTTGCAAATTGCATTGATTGCTGCAGGTGCAAAGCCCGGAAGCGAAGTAATCACCACGGCGTCTTCTTTCATTGCAACCTCCAACTCAATTGTCCACGCCAACTGCACCCCAAAGTTTGCAGACGTTGGAAGCGACAACAACCTAGCCGTAGAGCAAATTCCCTCACTTCTTTCGCCTAAAACAAAGGCAATAATGCCAGTTCACTTGTATGGATTGCCTGCGCGAATGGATGAGGTAAACGAAATCGCCCAAAAGAACAACTTGACTGTCATAGAGGACGCCTGCCAGGCGCACGGCTCAATTTACAAGGCCAAAAAGGCGGGCGCTTTAGGCAAGATAGGCTGCTTCTCTTTCTACACGACAAAAAACATGATGGTGGCCGGCGACGGCGGGATGATTACAACCGACGACGAAGCCATTGCAAAGCTTTCGGCAAAATTGCGAAACTGTGGTAGGACCACGCAGTACGAGCACGACGAAATAGGCTTCACTTCAAGGCTTAACACAATCAGCGCGGCTGTTGGAAGAGTGCAGTTAAAGAGGCTCGACGGCTGGAATGCCCAAAGGCGCGTGTCTGCAGCTGAATACAAAAATCGCCTTGCTGGAGTTACGCAAATACGCACTCCAATGGAGCCGCAGTACGCCCAAGGCAACTACCACTTGTACTCGTGCAAGGCGGAAAAACGCGATGCGTTGGTAAAATTCCTTTCAGGGAAGGGCGTGCAATGCGCAACCAACTACCCCATCCCAATCCCCTACCAGCCAATCTACCGCAAGCTGTATGGCTTTAAGGGAAATGAGTTTCCCGCCTCGCAGCAGCTCTCCAACGAGGTAGTTTGCCTGCCAATGTTTGCAGGGCTTACCACGCAGGAAATTGCAACCGTGTGCGATGCGGTAAAGGAATTTTATTCAAACGAGTAGGGTTTGTAATGAAACTATTTTTCTGCAATTATTTGCCACAAGCCTATGTTTAGTTTGCCGTGTTTTCGCATCCAGTGAGTCCTTTGCGTTTCATTGCCACTTAACTTGCGGGAAACTATCTTTTCTTGCTCAAAGCCCGCTTTTGCAAGGGCTCGCTTTATTGGCTCAAGATGCGCAACACCTGCCACCAAATGCACTTTGCCCCCTTGTGAGAGCTTAGCATGCGCAACTTGCAGCACCTTGCCAGTATATTCTTCAATTGCCTCTTCCCTTCCTTGGCCTTTCATAAGCTCATGGAATTGCGGCAGGAAATAGCCAACAGCCATTTCTGAAGTAATGAGGTGCACTGATTCGTCTCTTAATTTGCTTAGGCCTCGCTTCATATCCGCCGTAATCTGCACCCAATTCGGCACCGAAGCCTCGATGCCCCTGCCTTGGTCAATCCCTACAAAGAGAGTAGAGGGGACATCTTTGCGCGTATCTTGCAGTCTTTTCGGAAAGGCCGGTAGCAAAATTACTTCGCATGTGGCCTACGTCACTCCAAGCCATATTTCCCAAGTGAACTACCACCCGCTTGTACCCGCCAGTTTCAATCATGCAATCACTTTTTTGAAAAAAGCATCCTAATGCCCGTAGAAGCATCTAGTTGCCTGTGCAAGTCCAGCTTGCTTGCGTCCAGCAGGAAGATTTCGCAAGCTACTGTAACAATCCCTTCCTTGAAGTGCCCGGCAATTGCCTGGTTTTTCTCGCCCGAGAGGCACGCGTGGCAATGAACGACAATTTCACCTTGCTTGGTGAGCGCTATGTTGCCTTGCAACGAAATTATTTCAAGCGTTTCAGCGTATTTTTTGAAAAAATATTTTCCTTTCTTGAAAAAACCCACTTCGCAGTCGCGCGCCTGTCCGACTCCGCACAAGATCACTGCCGCCTTCCACTTAGCCTTCTGGAAGGCTTTTTGCAGCGATTCCATTATCCCCTCGCCCGGCTCCGGCCTGACGAAAGCCATTTCCTTGTTTTTGGAGAAAATCATTTTATTTCGCTCAATTGTCTTTTTGTTGCCTTGCTTTTTTTATCTTCTTGCAAACCCGGCTCGTGCCTGCTCTGCTTCAATTCCTTCTTTCATTGAATAGCCCAAAAGCATTCCTGCAAATAAGGGGAACACGTCTATTCCTCCTTTGCCAATGAAATGCACTAGCATTATGAACGCGGCTGCGACAATTGCCGGCACCGGGTATATTTCCACAACTACAAACGTCAGGGGCTTCATTGCAACAATGGCTCCAGTCAAGCCAACCAGGGGTGCAAGCGCGCCCATTGCAATTCCTTCAGGCGCGCCAATGCCTAGCAGCCCTAGGTTTCCAACCACTCCCGCGCAAACGTATATCGCCGCAAAGCGCGTTGCGCCCAAATCTTGCTCTAGCTTGCCTCCAAACGCGGCCAGTACGGTGGTGTAAAACACTAGCCACAGGATGTTGTCGGAAGCAAACATTGCAAACAACGGGTGGTTGATTTGGGAGTTGAATAGGAAAAACAGGATGTTTAGGACGATGAAAAGTTGAGCAAACAATAGAATCACCAAACTCTCTGGTATGCCTCAAACACTTTCTGCGCCGCTTGCTTCCACGAGAATTTCTTGGCCTGCTTTAAGCCCTTGCTTCTCAATTGGCTTGCGTACTTTTCGTCCGAAAGGATTTTCACTATTCCATTGGCAAACTGCTTGGCGTTGTTTGGTTCAACTGAAAGTGCAGCGTCGCCTACAACTTCCGGGAGGCTCGATGAGTTGCTGCACACTACCGGCGTTGCGCACGCCATTGCCTCCAAAGGCGGCAGGCCAAACCCCTCGTAAAGCGATGGAAAGACGAATACGTCGGCGCTGCGGTAAATTTGCGCAAGCTTACCTTCGCCTGCCACGCTGTCAATGATTTCAATGTCTTTGGCAACTCCAAGCTCTTGGGCCTTGAAAATGAAGTCCTGCCTTCCCGTTTTCCACTGCGGCTTGCCAACTTTGAGGAGGCGCATGTTTGGAATTTGTTTTTTTGCCAGCGCAAACGCTTCAAGCAGCACGCCTAGGTTTTTGCGCGGCTGCTCCGAACCGACGTATAGGACGGTTTTTTGCTTGTTTCTAGTCGCGTTCTTGCTTTCCGAGGGCTTGAAAACCGAGTGGTCAACTGCAGGATAGGCTATTGAGATTTTGTCCGCGTGTATTCCGAGGTATTTCTGTATTTCAAGTTTGCTGAAGTCCGAAATGGTGACTACTGCGTCGGCGCTCTTGATTCCTTTTGCAGTCAGCCAAAGAAGCCTCTTTTTGAGCCAGTTGTTTGCGTACTCTTCCTTGAAAGCAAATGGAATGACATCCAGGCAAGTTACCACTTTCCTCCTTTTTTGGGGCAGCAGCACGTGGGCGAGCCCCTGGTGCGCTGCGTGCACCAAGTCGTTTGAATGCGAGAGGCGCACTTTCAACGGAAGCAGGCCGTAGTCGAGTGCGTGCTGGCTGAAAGGGAAGCTGATCGGCGTTTTCACTGCAACTTCGCTTATCTCCAGCCCTTCCATTGCCTGCAGTTCGTCGTACACCTTGTTTGCGTATTTTTCGTACGCTGCCTGCCCGCTCCCTTTTGCGCCAGTGACGTACAGCGCCCGCATTTTTTCCATTTCAATTCACCAGTATCGCAATTCAACTAAGCTATCTTGAATTTATCTAACGAAAGCCCGTGCGGCCTTTTCCATTGTTGCAAACTCAATCCCTTCCCGCGCAACGAACTCAACTATTTCCTGGACTATTGGGAAATTTACTTTGCACTCAAAAAAGTCGTGCGCGTACATGCACGCAAAACCGAACTTTTTCTCCTTAACTGCGATTTGTTTGCAGCATTCGGCAACTATTTGCTTTTCGCTCTTGCCTTGCAGCGCCAGCGACTCTATCAGCGGCCGCGTGTCTTCCGCGCGTATGTTTGCCGGCACTTGCACACAGGAAAGCTTCTTTCCTTGCAGCGTTGCTCGGAATGGCTTGTCGCCCGGCAAGTCGCCTGCGCAGGCAAAACCGAACGCGTCAAGCTGCCTTAGCACCTCGTCGTTGAAGCGAAAGCCAGGCGCGGCAAAACAAGTTGGCTTCTTTCCGAACAGCTCAGCATATTTTGAAACCATTTTCTCGAAAGTGTGCTTGACGTCCATTTTATCGAGTGCGCGGGTCCACTCGCGGTGCTTCCACCCGTGGCAGCCAACTGAGCTTCCATTGCGCATTGCTTTTTTTAGCAGTTCCTTGTTTTCTTGCGCGTAGTTTTTCGGCAGCGCAATCATGCGCAGCAGCTCGCGTTTGGGTAGCTTGTGCGCGGAAGGCATTTTTGGCCCGCTGCCACGCGTCCTTACTAGTTCTAGGAGGTTGGATTCGCCGCCCATTGGGATGAAAAACGACGCAACTGCGCCGTTGTCTTTTAGCAGCGGCAGCAAGTTTTCTAGCGCTGCGGGCGTTGCGTACGCCGTATCCAAGTCAATTCTAAGGCAGAACATTTTTTTTTCACCAATGCTGGTGTGGGTCTTAAGGGAATTGTTTTGTGGATCGGTAATATTCTGGCCGTCGGGGGTAAAGTGCAGGTGCGATTAGCTGTATTTTTGGTATCTTGCCGGTTTTAATTAGGTTGGCATAAGTTATGCCTAAGCAGCCAAACCTTATTTGGAACTTTTCCGTGGAATGACCTAGTTTTTTTTCACTTTCGGCAATGAGTTGGCTAAGCTCATCGTTTTCGCGTCCTGAGATTCGACCCGCGTCGCTATACATGCCGCCAAGATGGACTGTTTTTACGCCTGCGTTGGAGAGTTTTTCGGCAAGTTCTTTATGAAGTTCATCATATTTTTCGTCAGCACTCTTTTCAAGCTTCTCTAGTAGCACGGGGGAACTTTCCGGGTAAGTTGGGATGACTAGTGCATGGTCTGGATATTTGCCTTGATTTGTGGCCCACTTTGATCTCCCTTGAAGTATTACTACTGGAAGCTTGTCTTGCTTGAGGAGTTTTGTAACAGTTCTTTGGTAAGTTGAATCGGTCCCGATATCGTGGTAGAACGGGTGAACTAGTAGAATTGCCTGCCCTTTAGCTGCCTTGACCCTGGCGGAAAAGTCTTTCCATTTGCTTTCTGGTATTTGCCGGAGGCCAAGCATTTCGTGAACCATGTGTTGATCACTTTATTCAAGTTCTGGGAAGGGTTTTGTGGTATGGTAGTAGCCCGGGTGTAATGGGTTTACTGCTTGGGGGATTAGCTCAACTCTCTTGAATTGATTTAACTTAATGAGGTTTGCGTAGGCCACTCCCACGCACCCCCAGTTTATGAAAGGCGGCTTGGCTTTCTTTCCGAGTGATTTTTCGTGCCCTTCTATAATTTCGCGTGTTTCCCTGAGCAATTGACTGTCTCTACTAATTTTTGTCTGCATTCCAGCAATCCTGATTCGCGTCACTCCTGCTTTTGAAAGCAGTTGGGCAAGCAAGGCGTGGTGATCATCTCCGTTTGTTTTGTGGTTGCTTTCGGGGCTAACTTTGAGAATGGGTGTGGGTGAGTTTCGGTGGGTTGGTAGCACTAGTGCGTGGGGCGGGTACAAGTCGTTGTTATTTTCCCAATCCTTGTGTTGTTCTAAAACTATTATTGGCAACCTTTCCTGGCTGAGCAGGTTGATAATCATCTTGTTGTATGTTGAGGCAGAGCCGGTTGGAACTTCCGCGTAGAAAGGGTGCACTAGAAGGAGTATTTTTCCTTTAGAGCGCTTTACGCGTCTTTTAAAGTCCGCCCACTTTTTTGCGGGTATTTGTTGCAGGCCCAAAAGCTCGTGGCGCAGTTCCATTTGTTTCAACTCCAGTGCCGGTAAGGGTCTTCGGGAAAAGGTTTTGTTGACTTGTAGTACGCAGGGCGACTGGGAAAAGTTGCAGGCGGTATTAGTTCGATAGTTTTTAGCTTGCCGGAACTTATTAGGTTTGCATAAGTAACACCTAAGCAGCCGTATGCGATGAGTGTTTTCGTCTGCGGTTTTCCCATTCTTTTCTCGTTTTGGCGTATCAGTTCCATCCAGTTGGCCTTTGAGTCAGGGTAATGGCCAAGTTCGCTTTTCATGCCGCCTAGCCTTAGTTTTTTGACTCCAATTTTTTCCAGCAGCTTGGCAAGAACTCCGTGCTCATAGTCCGAGTCCTCTGCCTCTGTTTCAAGCAGCGGGTTGGGGTTATGTTTTTCTGTCGGTATTACTGTTACGTGCGAGGGATATTTTTCTTGGTGTTGTTTCCAAGTGTTGTGGGGTTCAAGTACTATCACCGGAATCTTGGTTTGGGCAATGAGCTTGCCTATTGTGCGTTCATAAGTAGAGTTGTGGCCCATCTGTTGGTAATAAGGGTGAACTAGCAGAATCCCTATTCCATTGGATTTTTCTACGCGCTTGGATAGCTCCTTCCATCTTTTTTGCGGTATTTGCCTAAGGCCTAGCATCTCGTGGCGCAGTTGCGATTCAGGCCCCATTTCAATTACCTTTATTGCGTTCTAGTTCTTTGCCGAGTTTTCAACAAGCCAGCGCGAATATATGCTTTAATAAGAGTATTCTGCCCAACTTATTTACGGTTCTGTTATAGGGTGGGTTGCGGCTTTCATTGCCCGGAAGGGCTTTTGCTGCGCGTTTTGAGTGGGTTTTGCAAATGGTTTACCAGTTTATTCTACCAGCTTTGTTCATAGCCCTATTCCAAGTGCTGCCAGGGGCGTTGCTCTCGTTTGCGTTTTTCAGGAAGCTTTCAATAGGCGTTTTCTCCAAGGCAATGCTTGGTGCGTTGGTTGGCCTTATTTTGCCAGCTATTTTTGGGCTTCTCGAGAACCTTATTTTTGGCGCCAAGTATAGCTTCACTGTAGTGCTGGCCAACGACCTTTTGCTCTGGGCAATAGCTGTTGTTGCGCTTTACTTGCGCGGGATGCTTTCGTTCAAGCTCTTCAACGGCTTTCTTTCGGATAAGTTTTCGCAAGCTTCCTCAATGCCTTATTTGGAGGCAACGCTGCGCTACGGTGGTTTGCTGGTGCTTTTGGCAATCCTTGTTCTTTCCTTCCACGCGCGCTATTCCACTTCGGCTTCGTACAACTTTTTTGAGTTCGACCCGATTTACTACGACCATTTGAGTGAAATTCTTCTCACGCAAGGGCAGTTTCCGGCGCATTCATATGAAGTTTACTGGCCGTTGGGAAGGGACATTCGGGGATACCCGATTGTTCATTACATTACTGTGGGCTGGATGCACGCTGCAACTGCGTTGGGCGGGCTTGAGCCAACAAAGCACTTCATTGTTGCAGTTTCGCAGCTTTACCCGCCGCTTTTGGCAATGTTCATGTGTTTTCTTGCTTGGCTTATGTTCAAGGAATTGTTTTCCGAGATCGTGGGGCTTGTTGCAGCGGCGGTTTTTGCTTTCATGCCGCAGCTGATAAAGAAGCTTGCCGCGGGAGTAAGCGAGTTGCAGCCTTTCGGGCTTTTCAGCGTAGTGTTCATTTTTGCAGCCTACGCGCTTTACTTAAAGCACCGTGACTTGCGCTTTGCCGCCCTTGCTGCACTAGGTGTTTTTGCTGCCGTTATTGGGAGCGCGCAGTCAATCTGGCCTCTGCTTGTCATTGCGGTTGCGCCAATTGTAACTTCCTTCCTTGACTTCCGCAACAAGCAGCTTGATTGGAAGGCGGTTGCCGGGCAGGGGATAATTCTTGCAGGAGGCTTGTTGGGCGGCATTGCCTTGCAGGCATTTGAAGGCGCTTCAATTCTTCTAGTGCCAAATTCGGTGTTTTTCCTTGGAGGGAGCTTTTTTGTCTACGCAGTGCTGTGGCTTTACCAGGAGTACGTGCTTTCCCGCGTGCCAGTTGCAGAAGAGAAGCAGCGCTCGATTGTGCCAATTGCCGTCCTTATGGTTGCTCTCATTGCGGTGGCGTTTGTTCCAGTTCTCAACGCCAAAGTAATCGGTTACATTGTTTCCACCACGCAGTTTGCCGTCGCAAGCGCCGCGCTCACCCAAACCGTGCAGGAAGAGAACGCGACAACGCCTCAATTTTACCCGTCTTCGTTTGGGTCAATAAACCCTGACTTTATGCTGCCCATCCTTTTCTTGCTGATTTGCGCCGAGCCGGTTTTCAACTTTTTCAAGAAAAACCGCTTTTACGGCATTGCAGCGCTGGCAATCGTGCTGCTAGTCACTGTCTTCAACCCCTTGCTTGATTCCTTCCTTAAGGTTCTTGTAAAAAGCGGCGCGTTTGGCAATGTTGCAAGCCTCACTGACTTCATTTCCTCAAGCGACGTGTTCCTTTTCACCGTAGTTTCAATCCTTTTGCTTTTTGCAGACTCGTTTGCCAACGGAACCGACAACCGCCTGCTAATCTTCCTTGCATTTGCAGTCTTCCCCGTTTCATACATTGGAATACGCAAGCTCAAGTTCATCGTCCATTTGGGGGTCTCGCTTGCGCTGGCAGTGCCTCTGCTTTTGGGGCAAGGCAAGAAGGCAATCGACTACTTCCAGTCATTCCTTTCAAACGAATCGGACAAGAAAATGCTCTTCCACTCGTCGACTGCAATTATTCTGCTGATTGGCTTGCTTGTTAGCTTCTCGCTTGCAAATACCTTGCCCGCCAGCATGAACGAGCTTGGCGCAACACGCATTCCCCAGGACTGGATTGACGCTTACGCTTGGATGGCCTCCAACCCCAACATGACTGAGCAGCACTGCGTTGCAGAATATGGCTACGACTGCCGCGTGCTTAGCTGGTGGGACTACGGCCACTGGACTACCTTCTTTGGCGGCAAGAAAAGCGTGCTCGACCCCGGCAATGCCTACGCTGCATTCGACCAAGAAGTTGCGAAATCCTACGTCGATGGCAACTACTCCGACCTCAAGTACACTGTAAACTACCACCAGGCAACGCATATTCTAGTTGACTCTGACTTGATTGGCAAGTGGGGCGCGTTGGTATTCCTTGGAGGGAGCTGCAGCAAGAAGGAATCGCCAATCTGCTTTGACAAGCCCCCAATTGACTTCCGCGCAGGAACAGGCAAGAGCCAGTACGAGGCACAGCATTACTTCGAGTACCTCCAGCCGGCTGGAACCTGCCCGCAAGGCATTTCACCGGTATCACTTCCTGCGTACCGCAGCCAGTTGACTGGGGCAACCTACTGCCTTGCGCCGCACCAGCTGCTGCTGCTAACGCAGTCTGGCCTCGACTCGAGTTACAAGCGCAACTACAAGCTGGTTGGCCGCGACGCAGTTGACACTGCCAACATTGAGCAAAACACCAGCTACATTTTCAACTTCGGCGACACGCTTTTAAACGTCAACCCCGACTTGTCGTACTCCGGCCTTAACAACACGGTAATCAACGCCGCGTACACGCGCATGTACTTCTTTGAGCACTTGCCTGGCGTTGAATTGGCGTACCGCTCGCCCAACTCGCAAGTCAAGATATTCAAGATAACCAAGGGCGGCCCGCTGCTGCCTTAAGTGTTTCCTAAGACAGGGTGGGTATAAAAAAGAGATTAGGCTTTACTTCTTTTGATGGCTATGACCGAACCTCTTGAAGTTTCCAAGTGGATGAAGTACGCGGAACGCGACTTGGAAATTGCTGTAAAGATGGCTAGCGAATATCCTGAAGACTCTGTGTTTCATTGCCAGCAGGCGGCGGAAAAAGCGCTGAAAGCAGTTTTTATAAAAAAGTTTGGCGAATTGATAAAGACTCACGAATTAGTTTTTCTGGCAAGGAAAGTCGGGTTGCCAGAAGAACTGTTAATTGATTGCAAAGACTTGAATGAATCATCTGCGGCAACGCGTTACCCGGGCTACGAGGAAGTAATCACGGCTTTCACTCCAGACTCTGCCATGAAGGCCGCAGGGAGGTTGGTAGTTTGGTCACGAAAACAGCTCTAATCCGTGAGTTAAAAGCGTTTCTTGGAAAAATTTCAAGCAGGGTTAAAGTCACGGACTTTATTTTATTCGGCTCAAGGGCTCACGGCCAGCATCGCAAGTACAGCGACGTTGACTTGCTGGTGGTTTCACCAGATTTTCGTGGAAAGGCCTTCAGGCGCAGCCACGATCTCTACGACTATTGGAAGCTTGACTTGCCAGTGGATTTCATATGCCTAACGCCCGAAGAATTTAAGGAAAAAAGCAAAAGCAGGCTCAACGTCATTGGCGTCGCTACTAGAACCGGAATAAGAGTAAGCTAGGCACCCGTTGTCGCCTTCCCAACTCGCAAGTCAAGATATTCAAGATAACCAAGGGCGGCCCGCTGCTGCCGTAGAGTTTCGCAGCCAATCCGGCTCGGACTTTTTTTCGCCAACGGGTTTGCTATAAAAAGCCCCAGCGCGTAACTTTTTTGCCAAATGTTTTAGTGGTTGAGATGAGCTTGAAAAATTCCTTGCGGAAAGTGCGTGACGGCTTTTACGCCCAGAAGTATCGATTCGACCAGGGAATCCAGTTCCTCGTCTTCCTGAACTTCGCGCTTCTGGTTGTGACTGCAAGCGACAAGCTCAAGGCGTTTTTCGGGATAGACAACACGCCTATGCTAGTAGTCGGGCTTATTCTCCTGGCGTTCGTTGGAGTGTTCGTTTTCGGCTATGTTCTCGACAGGTTCGTTCGCCAGCAGCAGAGGCAGGAAATTGAGGCGGGCAAGCGCAGCTACCTCTGGCAAAAAACTTTCGCAAACGAGGAAAAGATAATGGGGCAAATCGAGGAGCTGCGCAAGGAACTCAGGAAAAAGCGCTGACTTAACTTTTGCTTATTCGCCTGTGGGCGTATTCGTGCTTGTTTTTCAAGTACCCGCTCCAGCCCCTGTTTTTGAAAAAATCACGCGCCTATACTTGCAGCAAAAATAGCAGTGTGATGACGAGGACTGCCTCGCCGCCGACTAAAATGAGCGCAACTTGCTTTTCAGTAAAGCCCTTCCTTGAAATTACCTTGCCTTTCCCAAGCCTTTCGCCTAGCTTCATTACTGCGTGCGTGAGCGAGTAAATTTTCTTGTAAGGTGATTTGATCGAGCCGTCGTTTTGCAGGTCTCCGTAGGAGCGCACTGCGAATTTTCCGCGCAGCTTGAGGAAAGCCTCTATAATCCAAGGGAGGAACGCGTAGAAAGCGAATCTTTCTACGTTGGCTGCAACGGCCGCGCTGACAAACACTGCGCCTGCAAAATACGTCAGCGAATCGCCTGGCAGCATGCGCGCAGGCGACCAATTGTAGTAAAGGAATGCAAGCAAGCCTGCTGCGCCAGTGAATGCAATTGCGGCGCCTTCAGTATTGCCGTGAAGCAACGACCATATTCCAACCGCAAGGGTTGCAACGCCCATCATTCCCGCTTCCACGCCGTTTACTCCCGCAAGCATGTTGGAGGCATTCGATACGCACACTACGCCAATTGGAACAAGCAAGAGTGCGTAAAACACTCCAAAGTCAACGCTTCCTATAAGTGGGACGAAAATGTTGCTCGTTCCCGCCTTGACTGCCATAAGAGGCACGGCGGCAAGAAGTGTCAGCAATGGCTTGGACCACTGCGGTAGGCCGGCGCGGAATTCAATCGCGTCGCTTGAAGTCTGTTGCAGCGTCCGCTTTACGTGCAAGTCGTCAAAAAAGCCTATCAGCGCAATTGCAAGCGAGGAAAGCGTTGCAGCCATCAGCACGCTCAAGTCAAGGCCGATTTTGAAGTAGAAAGTGTTGAGTGCTACAAGAAGCATCAATGAGAAAAAGAAGCTTATTGCAACTGGAATGCCTCCGCTGGTTGGAAGGCGTGGCTTGCCTTTCTTTTGCTGGTCTAGGCCCGACACGCCGATGTTTTGGAAAAACCTCTGGAAAACAGGCACGGAAAGCAAGACAATTGCTATTGCGGAAATCGCGGGTATTACAAGGAGGCTCAAACTCATTTCAATTCACCAAAAGTTTTTTTCTTCCAATTTTACTTTTTGTACTGCAAAATAGCTTTTTTGCTTTAAGATATTTGGCAAAACTTGTTTTAAAGCAGCGCTGGCAACGCTAAAAAACGCTTTGCAACCAAAAAGCTAATGAAATTACTTCGACTCTCCAGTTTAGCTCAAGTTGTGGAATAGGTTTTCAGGTGCAGGAAATGGATTTGACGGAAGCAAAGAAAGTTGTTGACGACGCGCTTTCCGGCGGCAAGATGCTGGTGCTAGTCGGGAACTGCTCGGTGCGCTACGAAGGAAGGGCTGCAAGCAAGCTCTCGGAAGGCGACAGGATGCTGGTAGTCAAGCACGACGGCACTTTCCTAGTTCACCAGGGCGCCAAGATGGCCGCGATAAACTACCAGGGGCCCGGCGCGTCAGTAAGCACTGAATTAGTTTTCGATGCCAACAACTTGAAAAGCGGAGAGGCAATTGGTTTGATAATCGCAGCCAAGCGCACCCTACCCAACAATGCGCGGGAAGTGCTTGAGGCAACCTTCCATTCAGTGGAGTTCGCGCACAGCTTCCACCTAAAGGACGACAAACAACTCAAGGTATTTGGCACTGAGCGGGAGCTAAGCGACTTGCTCATGGAAGACCTGCACTTAATCGAGCCCGGCTTGATTCCGTTGCAGAAGGAAAGCGACGTGCGCAAAGGCACAATAGACATTTTAGCGCAGGATTCAAAGAAAAGATTGGTTGTAATAGAGGTCAAGCGAAGGATTGCCGGCTTGGATGCTGTTACGCAGCTTGCCCGTTACGTCAAGGAGCTTTCCCAGCGCAAGGGCGTCACTGTAAGGGGGATTTTGTGCTCGCCTGAAATAACCGGCAACTCTCTTACGATGCTTGAAAAAGAGGGCTTGGAGTACTACAAGCTCTCGTACGAAATTTCCAACCCGTCGGCGAAAATAAGAGGGCTGCAGAAAAAGCAGAAGATGTTGGGCGAGTATTAGGTTTTAGCGAATTTATTCCAGCAGCCGCGTTGCGTGCTCGACTTGCTTGCGAAGCGTTTTAGCCAGCTTTGTTTGGCTGGAAATTCTTGCAAGAAACTCTCCGTAAGCTGACTTGATTTCGCCTTGTTCTTTCAAGCCTGGAAGGGTTTCGCTTACAAAGCGGGAAATCTCCTCTTGCGGAAGCTTTCTTGAAAGGTCGGTGACTGCCTCAAAGCGCTCTTGCGAGGTACGCATGCCTTGGCGCAGCAGCGGCTCGAGCATTTCCTCGAAAACTATTGCGTGGATTGCCTGTTGCGGTATTTGCTCGTCTTGGAAAAAATACTTGGCGAATAACGGGTTGGGCGCGCGCCATTTACGCATCAATTCGAGCTGATGGTCAACAAGCTCGTGGATAAGGCGCACGCGCGTGAGCCTAGGTGTTTGCGGCTGGCCAGGGAATTCTATGCGGTAGTCTATGTTCCCTTGCCGGTAAGCCTTTGTCGCTTCAATTAAATCCGAGGCGTTTCTTGCGCTTGGCGAATACATTCCTGAAACTTGCACTGCAACCTTGAGCGAAGGCAGCGTTTTGAGAATTGGCTGTTGTTGGTGGATGGAAGTTGGCAAGTCGAGCAGCGCGCGCCTAAGCATTTCACGGCGTATAACCGTTGCAACAGTCTGCCTCCGAAGCTTGGCCGCAACTTCCTGTTCGTCGACTTTTCCCTTTGCAAGGCTGGCTGCAATGAATTTGCTTAAGTCGGCTGCTTCCGCGTGAAGCTCGTCTTGCGTGCGGCGCGCCTCTTTCTTTGGTTCATCAATTTTTGAAGGCCAGTTTTTTACCCCGCGCCGCGACCAGTTCTCCCACCCGCGCTTTTGCCACTTTTCGGCAAGCTTTTGTTCCTCTGATTGGTGTTGCGAAGGCGCGTCTGCCGGCTCCTTGAGGAGCACGACTGAAAACTTGCCTTTCTTTTCGTGAAATATTTTCAGCAGCCCCTGCACTAGCACAATGTCGTGTTCCGAAAAGCGGGTGCCAAAACCTTCTGCCGAAAGCGCGCGGTCGCGCTTTAGCTTGTTGAAGGCCTTTACGTTGAACTCAGTTGGCAATGCAACTACGTTGGCGCCGGACTTGCGCACTTTAGAGAGGAAAGCCTCTGCATCAGAGGGGGTGGTGTGCGAAGACTTGAAAACCACTGCGCGCACTTTCTGGATTGGGGTTGGAGGAATTGGTTTTGACTGCTTCAATGGTTTGCACCTAACTGCTTGCGGTGAAAGGATAGTTAAATTTTTGGGAAGGAGTGCTCGAGCAGCATTGCGTCAAAGTTTGCGTTGTTTATTGAGAAGAGCTTGTCGGCAAACTCTCGGGCAGTGTTTTTGAGCTTGAGGAAATCCTTTTGGTCAACCGGGCGCATGCCGTGCGCAGACATAGAGTGGTCGCGTGCCTTAAGCTCGTCGACAAGCTTTCGCAAGTCGCTTGTTTGCCTGCCTTTCCAAAATTCGTCCTGCAAGATAAGCAATAGAATGTGGCCGTCGGCGAGCGCGACTGCGCCAGGCAGGGGCTTGCTTTGCCCGTAAACTTCTCCAGTTGCCTTTGCAAAAGCCTCCTGCAAGCCCGAAACGCCCAGCGAGTCAAAGTCGGGGGTTGCGCAGTCAAGCCCGCGCAAGGCAAGCCTGTGCTGCGAGACAAGCTCTATTGCGCGGTAAAGCCGTCCTACTGCGTCGTCAAACCTGTCAGTTTCCGCGCGGCGCAGGGAGTTTGCGTAAGCGTCTGCAACAAGGCGCATGCAGGCGCGCGGCTGGCGTATTACTTCGAAAAACTTTTCCTTCTGCGCCTGAAGCGCTGCCAGTTCTTCGAGTGCAGTGAAATTCCTTTTCAAGTCAGGCAGTTTTATGGAGTACTGGCGGGCTTTTCCCTCGGTTTCGCGGAGCTTAAACAGCGCGCCGCGGTAGTTGAACAAGTCCCATTGCGAGAATGCCTGGCAGAACAGTTCGTATGCGCTGCTTTCGCGCGGGTCGGGCGACTGGTTGGAGAGCTTTGAGTATATTTCGGCTGCCGGCTGGAAGCTGCCGCGGTTGAAGAGTTCTTTTGCCCTCTCGCGGTCGATTTCCCCCAAGTGCTTGAAGGGGTTTTTCACCATCACCAGCCTTTCAGTTCCAGGTATTCCGTCGTTGATCTCGAAGTTCCAGTCCTCGTCAATGTAAGTGAAGTCGCATTCGCAGAAAGCCGCGGCAATGCCTATGCCGGTAGTCATAACCCGCTTTCCGCGCGAGAGGTCAACTGCAATGCGGTCGCCTGGGAACTTGTTTACCACTCCCTTGACTTTGGCGTAAACTTCCTCTAAGTCCATGCCGGAGTATTCGACCACGTCTTTTTTTGTCTGGAAGGGCGCCAACCCGCTTTTTTCAAGAACCTTTCCAAGCGTTTTTTCCTCAATCCTTGGCGTGCAGATAAAGTATGCTCTCTTTGGCTGGATTGCCTTTATTGCAAGCACTGGGTAGTGCCAGCGGGCGCCGAGCGGGAAAATGAGCATGTCGTAAGAGCCCTTCACGCCCATTCTTTCGGCGTCGGCAAGGAACTTTTCCTCCACTAGAGGATAGAGGGTTTGGTCAAAATATTGGTCGGCTTGCTCGTTTAAGCCGGTTTTTTTCAATTCCAGCCACTTTTGTGCCTCAACCCAATTAGTCATACTATCTTTTTGCCAGCCAAAAATATTAAATGGCGCTGATTTGGCATTGAGTGAAGGTTTTGGGCGCTTGTCAAGGTTGAGGTGGGCGCAGTCATTCTTCCAGGCGTTTTATTCCCGGCAGCTTGTCAAATGCCCTGTCGAAACTGAGCATTTCGCTTACTCCATTGGATTTCATTAGGACGTAGGCGAGAGCGTCGTTTGCGCCAACTTTTGCTTGCAGGGAAACTTGCGAAGCTGTCAAATAGTCTTGGGCAGAGACGCTTAACACTTTTATGTTGGGGGTTGAAAGCAGCGCTGAAATTATCTTAGTTGACTGTTCCTGGCCAGAAATTGACTCTATTACGTTTGCCACCTCTGAAACGTGCACTACCGAGGTGCAGAACTCGCGTTGGCTTTGCAAGATTGCAGCCGCTTTTTTCTTAGCTGCAATAGTTGCGGCGTCAAGGTTGCGCTTTGGGTTGACAAATGCGTAGACAAATATGTTGGCGTCAAGGAACTGCATAATCTCACTTCCTGCCCTCGTATTTCCTGCGGTAGGCCTCTTTTTTCAGTTTCTCGTAAGGAAAGGAAAGCGATTGCGCAGGCACGGAGTCAATGAGCTCGGCGAGCTTTTTGCCGTCTTTGGGAATTACCTTGAGTTCGCCCCCGCCTTCCAGCACCAATACTTCGTCAAACTCCCAGTCTGGCGGAAGTGCAATCCTGCGCTGCTTGTCGACTTTCCTCTCATAAACATGCTCGTACATTTACTTCACCTTTTTATGCTAACTTCACCAAAATAATAACTATTCCCCTATTTATATAGTTCTCCCCTAAATTGAATTCGTAGGTGTTGGAGAATTTTTTTGTTACTCTTGTCGGGTGAAAAAAATGGTTTTTTTGTGGCAAAGCTTTTTATTTAGTTCTTGTATAATTCGAAAGGCAATTGGGAATTTTAGCGAACCGTTTAGGGTTCTCTATCTTTGGTTGCAATAGGGGAAGGGGTGGGTTTTATGAAGCAATTGATGGTCCGCAAGCGCAGTGGCATTCTAGAGCCAATGAACGTCGACAAGATCAACGTTGCAGTGCAGCGCGCCTGCCGCGGCTTGGAGCGGTTCGTTTCCGCCTCGGAAATCGTGATTGACTCGCAAGTCAACATGTTTGACGGGATCACCACAAAAGAAATTGACTCCTCGCTGATACTTTCCGCTAAAAGCAAGATTGAAAAAGAGCCCCTCTACTCCAAAGTTGCAGCCCGACTCCTCCTTACGACGGTTTACAAGGAAGTCTTCCAAACCAACCCCGGCGACGAAGTGGAGAAGTTCTACTCCGAGAAATTCCCTGAATACATCCGCCACGCCGTTTCAATCGGCAGGCTTTCGCCAGAGCTTTTGAAATTCGATTTGGAAATGCTTTCGCGCGCAATAAGGCCGGAGCGTGACCTGCTCTTCGAGTACCTCGGGATACAGACGCTTTACGACCGGTATTTCATCCACGACAACGAGCGCCGCGTGGAAGGCCCGCAGTGGTTTTTCATGAGGGTTGCAATGGGGCTCTCGCTTAAAGAGAACGAGCCGGAGAAGAAGGCAATGGAATTCTATGACTTGCTTTCATCGTTTGACTTCATGAGCTCCACCCCGACTCTATTCAACAGCGGCACTACGCGGCCGCAGCTAAGCTCGTGCTTCCTAACAACTGTTGGGGATGACTTGGAGCACATTTTCAAGAGCATTTCCGACAACGCGCGCCTATCCAAGTGGGCTGGCGGGTTGGGCAACGACTGGACTAACGTACGCGCAATGGGCTCGTGGATTAAAGGCACTAACGGAAAAAGCCAAGGCGTAGTTCCTTTCCTTAAAGTTGCAAATGACACGCTTGTGGCAGTCAACCAAGGCGGCAAGCGCCTGGGCGTTGCCTGCGCTTACTTGGAATCTTGGCACATTGACGTAGAGGAGTTCCTCCAGTTGCGCAAAAACACGGGCGACGAGAGAAGGCGCACGCACGACATGAACACTTCCAACTGGATTCCCGACTTGTTCATGAAAAGAGTGAGGGAAAACGGCAAGTGGACTCTCTTCTCGCCTTCCGACGTGCCTGACTTGCACGACTTGTTTGGTTCGGCCTTTGAAAAACGGTACGCTGAATACGAGAAAATGGCTTTGGAAGGGAAAATCAGGAGCAAGCCGGTAGAGGCTCTCTCGCTTTGGCGTTCGATGCTTAGCATGCTTTTCGAGACTGGCCACCCGTGGATTACTTGGAAAGACCCCAGCAACGTGCGCAACCCACAAAAGCACGTGGGGGTAGTGCACTCCTCCAACTTGTGCACCGAAATTTTGCTCAACACGACTTTCGACGAGACTGCAGTGTGCAACCTAGGCAGCGTAAACTTATCCAACCACGTGCTCAACGGCCGCCTCGACTTGCAGAAGCTGCAAAAGACGATTGGCATTGCAATGCGCATGCTCGACAACGTAATAGACGTCAACTTCTACCCCACTCCTGAAGCACGCAACTCCAATTTGAGGCACAGGCCAGTTGGCATGGGCATAATGGGCTTCCAGGATGCGCTGTACAAGCTAAAAATCCCTTACGCCTCGCAGGCTGCAATAGAGTTTGCCGACCAGAGCATGGAGGCAGTGACTTACCACGCAATAATGGCGTCGACGGCCTTGGCCGCAGAGCGCGGAACTTACTCCACTTTCAAGGGCTCTCTTTGGGAGCAAGGAATACTGCCAATTGACTCGATTGAAATAATGGAGAAAGAACGCGGCGGCTTTCTTGACATGGACAAGCGCTCTACTATGGACTGGCAGCCGGTTCGCGACGCAGTCCGCACAAAGGGAATGCGCAACTGCCAAGTGTGCGCCATTGCCCCAACCGCGACAATTGCCAACATCACCGGCGTGACGCAAAGCATCGAGCCAACCTACAAGAACCTCTTTGTAAAAAGCAACCTCTCCGGCGAATTCACGGTAATCAACCCGTATTTGGTGCAGGATTTGAAGGATTTGGGCTTGTGGGGGCCGGAAGTAATCGACGACTTGAAGTACTTCGACGGCTCGCTGCTTGAATTGCCGTACATTCCCCAAGAGCTAAAGGAATTGTACAGGACTGCATTCGAAGTCGAGCCCCTCTGGCTCATTGAATGCGCCTCGCGCAGGCAGAAGTGGATTGACATGGGCCAGTCGCTCAACTTATACGTGGCAACGCCCAGTGGCAAGTTCCTCAGCGACATGTACACGCTCGCCTGGGAGAAAGGCTTGAAAACAACCTACTACTTGCGCTCGATGGCTGCAACGCAGGTGGAGAAAAGCACCATTGACATCAACAGGCGCGGCATACAGCCGCGCTGGATGAAAAACAAGTCTGCTTCCGCAAACATCCAAGTGCAGCGGACCGCCGTAACGCAGGCGGTCTCGCAGCAAATGGAGCAGGCGCAGCCTTCCACTGAGGCGGGCTTGCAGGAGAGCGCGCCTAAAGTTTGTTCGACGGATGAAGGCTGCGAGAGCTGCCAGTAGCCATTTAAGTTTTTCATTTTGTATTTTAGCCCGCAAGCGCTCTTGCGGGAAAGTTAGTTTTTGTTCGGGGTGGGGTAAGTGACTTATACTGCAACGCAGGCTATCAAGAGAATCCAGGTAGAGGACAAAAGGATCATCAACGGCAATTCAGACGTAAACCAGCTTACGCCAATCAAGTACAACTGGGCGTGGGAGCATTACTTGAATGGATGTTCCAACAACTGGATGCCCAACGAAGTGCCGATGCAAAAAGACATTGAGCTGTGGAATTCCGACGGGCTCTCCGAAGACGAGCGCCTCGTTGTAATGCGCAACCTCGGCTTTTTCTCAACTGCGGAAAGCATTGTAGGCAACAACCTCGTGCTGGCAATTTTCCGCCACTTGACCAACCCCGAGTGCCGCCAGTACTTGCTTAGGCAGGCATTTGAGGAGGCAATCCACACGCACACTTTCCACTACATCACCGAGTCGCTTCACCTCGACCAGGCGGAAGTTTTCAACATGTACCACGACGTTGCCTCCATCCAGGGCAAGGACGAGTACGTGATGAACTTGACGCGCGAGCTTGAAAAAGGCGACTTTGACACGAGCACGCCAGAGGGAATACAGATTTTCCTCAAGAACCTGATAGGCTTTTACATAATAATGGAGGGAATATTCTTTTACGCCGGCTTTGCAATGATGCTGGCGCTAATGAGGCAGAACAAGATGGTTGGAGTCGGCCAGCAATACCAGTACATCCTGCGCGACGAAACAATTCACCTCAACTTCGGGATAGACGTGATAAACACCGTAAAGGACGAGAACCCGCAGGTTTGGACGCCTGACTTCCAGAAGTTCATTGTAGAAATGATCCGCAAGGGAGTGCACTACGAGATAGAGTACGCAAAGAACTGCCTTCCACGCGGAATCCTCGGCCTCAACACTGAATTATTCAAGGATTACAT
>OBEQ011793894.1_pt1 | contig 95729 bp, 138 predicted proteins | sample 1670901 | NCBI WGS metagenome assembly OBEQ01 (sample SAMEA104232315, study PRJEB22302) | groundwater metagenome | biome: forest; feature: aquifer; material: groundwater | place: USA | collected 2011-08-07 | depth 5.4 m | reverse complement strand
GTGGAAGGACGACCCGGCGAAGCGGCGCGCGTGGCTGAACGAGCAGCGCAGCGACACGATGGCGCAGATCGCGACGTTCGACGGCGCGCTGCAGGAGGCCGGATATACGCGCGAGCTGTACCGCCTGCGGAGCCGCGGCGCGGCCGTCCCGATCGTGACCGAGTAGCGGACGTCGGCGCGCGCCATGGCGCGCAGGAGGTGACCTGGTGCCACTGCAGACGGCGATGTTCGCGAACCAATTCTCGACCGACATCCTGCTCGCGGCGGCGTCTCCGAACGGCTCGGCGTTCGTGTTCGGCTTCAATTCCACGTACGTCCGGGTCATCAACCTCGCAGAGGTGCCGATCCGGGTCAACCTGAAGTCCACGGCTCCGGCGACGACGGATGACCCGCTGCTCCTGCCTGGCAAGGACATCAGCATCTACGACGTCCCGATCGGCGGCGGCGCTGTGATGACGACGTCGACGACGACGAGCACGGACGAGTCAGGCCACTGGGTGTCGGTTAGCGCGTGGGGGATCTAGGGCATGCCGATCACACGTCAGGTCCCGCGCGTCTTCAACACGACGTCGACCGGCGGCATCGTCACGTCGAGCAGCGGGCAGAACTACCAGCTCGGCTTCCGGCCGCGCGTGATCCAGATCGAGAACCTCGGCGGCTCGCCGCTCTGGATCACGTTCGGCACGACGTGCGTCGCGACGACGAGCGGCCTGATGATCTCGACCGGCCAGACCGGGAGCGTCTTCTACGCCCAGCTCGGGCTCGAGAACGGGCCGCCGGCGATCAGCGGGTTCGAGATCTTCAGCATCGGCGGGACGTCGACGACCACATCGCAGGTCAACATCTGGGCGCTCGGGTAGGGACCGTGAATGATCACCTCAGTCTGCACGACGTCTACCGAGACGCAATTCGCCGCGATCGGGGACCTGATGGTGCTCCTCAACAGTACCGCGTCGTCCTCCGGACTCGACAAGGCGCTGACGGACGCGACGGCGTGGACGGAGCGGTTCGTGACGAACCGCATCGCCGGGTCGATCCGTCGGAGCCTCGTGCGGGAGACGGTCGCCGGCAGCGGGTCGCAGCAACTTATGCTCTCGCGGACGCCGATCCTCAAGGTCGTCCGGATGTTCGACGCGACGGACACAGGGCAGGCGACCGAGTACTGCTCGACGGACTTCCGCATCGAGGACGCGGACGCCGGGTTCGTCACGCTGACGAACAACGCCGGGTTCTCCTGGGACTACGTGCCGGACTATTACCTGGACCGGTACCCGCGGCCGGGGCAGGTCGTGCGCCGGTGGCTCGTCGAGTACGAGGCCGGGTGGCAGCTCGCCTGCTCGTCCTCGACCGGCAAATGGGCGAGCGTGACGACCGGCCGGACGCTGCCGGAGGACGTCGAGCGCGCGGTCCTGCTGAAGGCGGCGGACTTCGCGCAGGGCAGCGTCGGGCAGTCGATCAGCGGGATGCGCGTGGGACCACTCGCGCTGAACTACGCCTCGGAGTCGCTCGACCCGGTCGTCGAGCTGCTGTCGCCGTACCGGCGGGAGGCGTAGGTGCCGGCGATCTCCGTCCGCAGCTTCGCGCCGCTGATGCGCCAGCGCGTGACGGTCAACCCGATCGTCGCGAGCAGCAGCGGGTACGACGACTACGGGAACGCGTCGTACGGCGCCTCGGTCGTATACCAGTGCGCTGTCGTCATGGAGATGAAGCTCGTCACGGACGCGCAGGGGCAGCAGGTGCCGTCCGGGACGCAGGTCTACCTCGCCTCCGCCGCGGCCGTGCGTCCGGAGGACAGGATCACGCTCAGCACCGCCGACGTCGGCAGCACGGAGAGCTACGCGATCAACCCGCGGATCATCTCGGTCCAGCGGTACCCGTTCACGCGCGGGCAGTTCGTGACGTGCATCTACTCGAAGTGACTGCATGCCAGACAACCTGACCATCACCGGCATCGCGTCCGTGTCGGACGCCCTGTATAGGCTCGCGGATTCCATGCTGTCCGAGTCGGCGATCGTGCTGAACGCGATCGCCGAGGCGACCATGACGGACGCGAAGGAGCACACGCCGGTGCAGTACGGCGTCCTGCGGCGCAGCGGCAAGGTCGACACGCATGCGGAGCCGACGCGGCTGCACGCGGTTCTCTCGTTCGGGACCGAGTACGGCGTCTACGTCCACGAGGACCTCCGCGCCAGGCATCACGTCGGAGAAGCGAAATTCCTAGAGAACGCCGTGAAGCGCGCGGCGCTGACGTTCGAGCGCGACGTGGCGGCCGGGCTCGGGGTCGGGAAGGGCCACGCGGCGCCCTCCCCCGGCGGGGGAGGACTGCTGTGATGTCGACGACCTGTCACGCGACGTTCTCAGGGCGGATCGACCCGTCTGTAGACCGGCTGCTCCGCGCCTATGGCGCCGCCATGGCGGTGGCCGGGATCGACGAGGCAGTCGACGAACTCCTGGCGCGCGTCGTGACGCCGCACCGGCTGCTGACGATCAAGCACGACGGCCCGTGCTCCTTCTCAATGGCGCTGACGCCGTTCGCGGAGCTGGCGCTGCGGCAGTCGATCCACATCGCGCAGGACGGCGCGCTGGACGGCGCGACGAAACTGCGCCGGGTGCGCGAGACGCTCGCGCTGAGCGGGTTCTGATGGATGGCCGGCATCGAGGACGACCTGGCGGACTTCCTATCAACCGGTGGGATCTCGACGACGATGTTCAAGGACTTCCTGCCGGAGCGGCCGGACGAGGCGCTGCAGATCCTCCGGACCGGTGGATACCCGCCGGTGCACCGGATGTCGGCGACGGCCGGGAACCCGGTCGAGGAGCGGCCGACGGTGCAGATCCTGCGACGGTCGCAGTCGGTCCAGCGCGCGCTCGCGGAAATGAACGTCATCTGGCGGATGCTCGACGGCGCCGGGGACGTCACGATCAACGGGACGCGGTACTTCTGGGTCGAGGCGATGCAATCGCCGTTCCCGTTCCCGCGCGACGAGACGAACCGGGCGCGGATCGTCTGCAACTTCATGGCGTGCAAGGCCGTGACGACGGCCACGTCGACGTAGCGAGGGGCTGAGATGGCGACACTGGACTATCGCGATGCGCGCATCTATGTCGATGGCTACGAGCTGTCAGGGGACTTCGACACGCTGAACGTCGCGCTCTCGGCCGAGACGCTCGATGAGACGAGCATGGGCGACACGACGCGCATCCGCAAGGGTGGCCTGACGGTCGCGGATATCGACGGATCAGGGTTCTGGGACGGCGCGGCAGGGCACGTCGACCAGCTCGCGTTCGGGATCGTCGGCACGGACGATAAGATCATCACGGTCTTCGCGAACGGGCTGACCGAAGGGACGGCGACCGACAAGGGGTTCTCGTTCAAGGGCGTGCTGAACAAGTTTAACCTCAAGGGCACCGTCGCGCAGTTGCTCGCCTTCGACTTCGGCGCGAAGGGGAGAGGAATCGAGGCATGATCCTCAGGTCAGTACCGCTGAAGGACGCCACGCAGGTCGCGCTCACGAGCTGCGGGCAGGGGACCGTCTTTGACGTCGGCGGCGTCTGGGCCGGGAAGAAGGCGTACGCCGGCCTGCACATCCTCAGCTCGTCGACGGGCGGATTCAAGTGCCGGATCCTCTCGAACAGCTCGTCCGGCTTCACCGGCGGCAACCCGGGGACCGTCCGGTTCAACTTCACGTGCTCGGCGGCGCGCGCGGCCGAGTGGCTGAACCCGCTGTCGACGTCGACGATCACGTCGACGGACCAGAAGTTCTGGCGCACGATCTGGGAGATGACGACAAGCGGCGAGAGCTACAAGGCGCTCCCGTTCATGGGCATCCAGTAGAGGAGAAGATACCGTGGCGACACTCCACTTCCGCAACGCGAACCTCCAGGTCAACGGGGTCGACCTGAGCGCAGACACCGACTCGATCGCCCTGAACTACAGCTCGGAGATGCTGGACGAGACGGCGATGGGCGACACGACGCGCATCCGCAAGGGCGGCCTGCTCGTCTGGTCGATCGACGTGAATTTCCACCAGGACTTCTCGGCCAGCCATCCGGACGGGACGTTGTTCTCGCTGATCGGGACGACGGTCTGCGTCGAGTGCAGGCCGAACAACGTCTGCTCGACGACGATCAACCCGATCTACTCCGGCGTCGGCATCCTGGAGAAGTACAACCCTCTGGGCGGCAAGGTCGGCACGCTGCTCGACGCGCCGATGACGATCCAGAGCGCCGGAACGCTCTCGCGGAATACGACCGCGACGTAGCCGATGCCGACGTTCGGATCCCTCTACACGGGGCTCGGCGGGTTCGACTGCGGGCTCGTCAAGGCCGGCTACCGCTGCCGCTGGCAGGCGGAGACGGACGCCGACTTGCGCGCGCACCTCGCGCGCCGGTTCCCGGACGCGCGGCAGCACGAGAGCGCGGCGGCGGCGAGGAGCGACGAGATCGCGGACGTCGACCTCGTCTACGCGGAGATCCCGCTCGGGTCATTCGGGCCGGAGTGGGCGATGCCGGCCGTCGAGGTCGCGCTCACGCGCGCGTCCTGGCTCCTGCTGGACGGCTCTCCGGCGCCGTGGCTCGAGATCGGGGCGCCGAGTGTGCAGCTGATCGCGCACGGCTGGCGCGTCTCCTACCGTTACATCGTCTATGCGACGGACGGGCCGACCGGCCGGTCGCTCGTCCGTAAGCGCGTCTGGATGCTCGCCAGCCGGACCGGACACCCGTCGGCCGTCATGGACCTGCTTCACCTCGATCCTGACGAGCCGGACGGGCGTCCGCAGCCGGTACCTGGCGTCGTCGGCGAGACGGACGCGGCGGCGCTCGCGGACGTCGAGGCGATCCGCATGCTGCCGTCCGGCTGGACGGACGGCCTGCCGGAGGCGGACGCGCGCGACGGGCTGGCCGGCGCCGCGAGCCCGGCGGTCGGATATGCGTTCGGACTGGTGCTGAAGGAGATCGGCGGATGCGTGCGAGCGGCCTGAGCGGGGAGCTACGGTACGGCTATGAGACGGCCGCGCGGCTCGGCACGTGGGCGATCGAGAGTGACGGCACGGCGTTCCGGTTCTCGGCGGTGGTCACGCAGGCGCATGAGCTGTGGGCGCTGCGACGGCCGCTGACGCTCGTGCTCGCGCTCGGGAACTTCGAGTGGTCGTGGACTGGCCTCGATCCGGCGATCGCAGGCGCGCGAGCGGAGGTCGTCCTGACGCGCAGGCCGGACATGACCGGGCCGCGCCAGGACGTGTCGGCTGAAACAGCAGGAGGAATGAAGTGATGGCAGGCGTGAATCCATGGATCGTCGACCCGAACGGGCCGGACGCAGAGCGGACGCTAACCCTGACGGTGCCAGGCATCGGTCCTGACGGCGGCGACCTGACGCTATGGGTCAGGGTCAAGTCCCAGCTGTCGATCGGGCAGCAGCGGAAGATGCTGAAGAACATCCAGACCATCTCGCAGCCGGTCGCGTCGATCGGCGCGAAGCAGGACGCGACGGCCACGTTCGAATGGACGGACTACAGCTTCGCGCGGATGGGCGCGTACATCAACGACTGGTCACTGGCGCACGACCAGGAGACGGCCCACCGGCTGCCGGCGACGCGCGCCAGCTACGAGGCGCTCAGCGAGGAGGTCTTTAAGGTCATCGACGTCGCGCTCGACGCGCACGAGAAGGCGATGGCCGACGAAAAAAAAGCGAGGCGTTCAGAGAGCAGGCTGAAAGTGATCTCGGCGTGATGCTGCTCACCGGATGGAGCTACAGGCAGCTCTGCGAGCTGCCTGACGGCTACTTCCCGGTACTGATCCAGGTGCTCCAGAAGCGCGCACGGGAGCGACAAGGACGCTGACGACATGCCTGTAAATGTCGGAACGATACAAGCCGTGCTCCAGCTCCGCGACGAAATGAGCGCGAAGCTCAATGAGGCATCGCATAACCTCTCCGGGTTCGGGCAGGAATCCGTCTCGACGAGCACCGTCGTGAAGGCCAGCATGGCCGCAGCGGCAGCCGCAGTGACGGCCGTGGCCGCGTCGATCTACGAACTCGGCAACCGCGGGTCCGACGTCGACGACGTCCGGGCCGCGTTCGAGCGCATGACGCACAGCATGGGCACGGACGCGACTGAGGCCATCGCCGCGCTGCGCAAGGGCGTCGTCGGCACCGTCGGCGACTACGACCTCATGATCGCGTCGAACAAGCTGATGGGCGCTGGGATGCATCTCACGGCGGACCAGTTCGGCATGGTCGCGACCGCGGCGCGCGCGCTGGCGAAGAACACCGGCAAGGACATCCCGGAGGCGTTCGACCTCGTCGCCGGCGCGCTGACGACCGGGCGTGTCCGGTCACTGCAGGCGGCCGGCGCGCTGGTCGAGATAAAGGGCGCGAGCGCGGAGCTGACCGCGCAGCTCAAGGCCGAGGGCGAGGGCATGACGACCGGCGCCGACATGGCGACGAAGCGCGGCGCCGTGATGGAGACGCTGGCGCAGATCGTCAAGCAGAGCGGCGTCTCCGAGGCCGACTTCAAGGAGAAGGTCGACGCCGGGATCACCAGCTTCCGCAACTGGATCGACGACCTCGCCGTCGCCGTCGCGAACTCGCCGGTCTTCGCCAAGATGCTCGACGGCATCGGTGCCGCCTTCAGCGAGGCGTTCGGCGGCAAGCAAGAGGACTCGATCCACGCGATCGTGCACGGGCTGGAGCAGGCTGCGACTATCATCGCGGACGTCGGTGTCGTCGCCCTGCAGGCTGGCAACGTGTTCGTCCAGGTATGGGGCGGGATCAAGACGGTCGTGCTCGGCGTCGAGACGGTCATCCTTGGACTAGTTACCGCAGTCGGCGAGGTCCTGCTCGTGGCTGAGAAGCTCGCCGTTAAGCTCCATATCTTCCCGCCGGAGGAGGTCGCGCGGATCCAGTCGACGCAGAACGCCCTGCGGCAGATGACGGTCGGTCTCGCGCTGGAGACCGCCGAGGCGGCGAAGACGGCGGCCGGCAACTCGGAGGCGACGAAGACCATCGACAGGATGAGCGGCGCGCTCTACAAGATCAAGGACGACATGGCGGCCGCGTCGTCTGCGGCGACCACGCACGCCGCGGCGGCCACTGGTGTCGGCGGCGCGTGGGCCGGCGCGGCTGGCGGGATGGCGATGGCCAGCGCGGCATCCGTGGCGGCCGCGAAGGCGATGCGCGAGCTGACGGCCGAGGTCGAGTCCGCGTTCCTGCATGGCGTGCCGATGAACACGATGATCGCCGACTACGGGGACAAGGCGTACAAGGCGGTCGCCGCGTCCCTCGCACTCGGCGGCGCGATCTCTGACGTGACGGCCCAGATGGCCGCGTCGTACATGCTGCAGGAGGCGCACAAGATGGAGACCGCCGGTCTTACCGGCGAGATCAAGCCGATTGGCGCCAGCACAGAAGACCAGTACAAGCGCGAACTGGCGAAGGCCGACGAGTACTGGAAGGCGTACGAGACGCTCCAGACGAACGCGCTCAAGCGCGGCAGCGACGAAGCCGTCGCCGTCGCCCAGCAGCACGTGGACCTGGACAAGATGCGCGGCGCCTCGCACGCCCAGCTCTTCGCCGACATGGAGCAGGTCGAGGTCGCGAAGGCGAAGAGCGGCATCGAACAGGAGAATCGCCGGTTCGAGCTGGCGACAGATGGTGTCAACAAGCTGTCTGACACCTACCGCGTCATGGCTGAGGATCACCGGCAGGCCGTCGCGCAGATGACCGCGGACTACGGACGCGGCGTCGCGACGCGCCTCGAAGCGGAGAAGGGCGCCGACTTCGGCCAGACGTTCAAAGCCGCGTTCGCCGCGCTGCCGCAGGCGCTGCTCGCGGCGTTCCAGGGCGGTGGCGACATCGGGAAGACGATCGGCGGCCTGTTTGGGACGCATATCTTCGGCCCAGAGTCCGGGCTGACGAAGCACCTGACGGGCCTGATGTCGGCCCATCTTGGCAAGACGATCGGCGGGGCGCTAGGGACGATGATCCCAGGGATCGGCACACTCCTCGGCGGCATGGCTGGGCAGCTGATCGGACCGCTGATTGGGAAGATCAGCGGCTTCTTCGCGCACCTGTTCGGCGGCGCGAGCGACCAGGAGAAGGCTGGTAGGCAGCTGACCGACCAGTTCGCGGCGTCGATGGGTTCGCTGGCGTCGGCGGCGGACCAGGCCGAGATCCGCGCGAACGAGGCCGCCGGCGCGAGCGCGAAGTGGGCGGAGACTGCCGTCACGGTCAAGAACGCGTACGTCGCCGTCGGACGTTCCGGGGAGGAGGCGCTCGCCGACGTCCAGCGCCTGTTTGACGCAGAGAAACAGGGTGGCGGCGCAGTACAGAAGGTGATCGATGAGATTACGGCGAAGATGCACGCTCAGGAATCGCAAGCGACTGCAACCGCTGAGACGTGGCTTGGTTCTATGGATACGGCTACCGCGGGCGTCATTTCTGGCGTAGACGCGACAGGGCGAGCATTTAGCGATGTCGGCCAGTCAGCCGTCGGCGCAGCGAAAGTCGCTGCCTCGGCATGGCAGATGGCCGTCAACAGCGTCGACGTCTCTAGGCTGAAGCAGCAGTTCAACTTCTCCTACACGTCCGGCGGCGGCACCGGCGAGCAGAGCACGAGCGAGGGCCGGAACGAGTCGCACATCTTTGAGGGGATGTCGGCGGCGGAGGCCGCGGCGGTCTGGCTCGCGGACGTCGCGAGCAGAGGGTCGACGGAGCAGGACTGGAATCGCGTCAAGGACCAGTACGGGTTCGCGGCCGGCGGCATCGTCACGGGGCCGGTCGACGCGCGGATCGGCGAGGGCGGATCGCCGGAGATGGTGCTGCCGCTCCCGACCGGCGGCGGACCGGTCTACGACGCCGACGTCCACGACGAGATCCGGAAGCTCCGTGAGGATGTCGCCGCGATGCAGCGCGACCAGCCGCGCGCGCTCGCGATCGCCATCCGGGACGCGCTGACACTGGCACGATAGGGTATGTCGAACGTCCTGGCGCACGTCTTCGTTTCCGCCAAGGTGGCGTCCGCCGATGCGACCCTCGTCGACTCCGCGAAGTGGAACGACGGCCACGTGTTCACCGGCGGCGCGAACGGGAACCTGCTGTTCCGTGACACGACGGACGCGACGTACGGTGCGGCGTGGTCCTCTGGCCTGACATATCTCAGCAGCGTCCTAAAGAACGCGGTCAACGGTCTTGCGGCCACGTCAACCGACGGCTATGTCCTGGCGAACGAGACAGCAGCCACAGCTGGTGTCCCGGTCCAGCAATCTCCTCGACTCAGGTTCCGCAGCAACGTCTGGAACACCACAGCCGTGGCGGCGAACAATACGGATGATTGGTGGATTGAGAGCGTCCCGGTCAGCGGACTGACACCATCAGGGCTGCTGAAGATTGTGAGTTCGCTGAATGGAGGGGCTGCTCGAAACGAATTAACGCTGACTGGGGGCGCGGGAGGAATCGGGCTCACCATCATCAGTAACATCACCACCAATAGCGGGCTGATCGCAGCTGCTGGAGGATTCTTATCCTTTAATACACGTGGGGCCATCTATTCCCCCGCTGATGCCCAATTCAATTTCTTCAAAGCTGATCAGGTGACAGGCGTTGGTCTGGATTGGGGGACGGCGAATGTATTTAAGTTTCGCACCTCGGCCCAGACCGGCTACGCGACGGTGGATGCGCTGGCGTACTGGGTGAGCGGAGTGGCTGGCATCGATGCCACCGTGACGACGGGATTGCTGGTGGGCAAGACGATGACGTTCTCAAAGGGCGTTCTGACCGCATTCGCATAGCAATGGGGCGAGAAGCGAGATACAACGAAACAAGGCGACAAATGAAGCGACTATTAGTATTCGATGGCGGAGATGAAAGCAAGCGGATCTGCGTGGCGCTCCTGATGTCCTTGCGCTTCGGGCGCAGCCTCACGCAGACGGCACCTGGCAAGGCCGTCCTGCGGCAGGAGCGCGACATCAAGCGCGCGTTCGCGGTTGTCACGGAGCCGGACCCAGAGAAGGCCAATGACCTGCTCTGCCAGAAATGCGCGCACAAGGTCATGGAGCGCGATCCGGTCGCGCGGCGCCTGCTCTCTGGAGGCGGAACGGTCGAACTCATCGACGCCGACGTCGAGCTGCTCACTGAGCGCATCGACAAGGGGCCGTGGACTGGTGACGTATCGGAAGACATGGCGGACGCGTTGGACTTCCTCGTGCGTGCCCCGGAGGCGAAGGCGTAGGGCATGAGTATCTCCATCAGGTCACGCATCGAGATCATGCTCGGCGGGGCGGACATCGCGTTCGACCCGTTAGCATTCGACATCTCCGCGTTCGATGCGGCGTGGACGGACATCTCAGATGACGTGCTCGGCCAGGTGTCGGCGCGGTACGGCATCCAAGGGAATGGCCCGAAGGACGGCACGGCGAGCGGCGGCGAGCTGCACTTCGACCTCGACAACAGCGCGCAGAACGCCGGAGCGACGCTCGGCTGGTACTCGCCAGCCTCGGCGAGCGTCCGCGCCGGCTGGACGTACGGCGTGACGGTCCGTTGGGTACTGACCTATTCAGGCACCGACTACACGCGCTTCCGAGGGAAGGTCGGTTCGATTCAGCCGGACCCTGGCCTCGCTATGGCGCGGCGCGTGCACGTCGTCGTCTACGACCACATGCGCGACCTCATGGATGCCGACGTGAGGCAGGTGACGACACAGATCTCGAAGAATGAGAACGATCTGATCACGGCCGTCCTCGCCGCGCTACCTTCGTCCTCGCAGCCGCCGGCGACCAGCTTCGATTCCGGGCTCGACACCTACGCCTACGCGTTCGACAACGTCCGTGGTGGCGTGAAGGCCGGCACGCTCCTGAATGACATCGTGCTGAGCAGCTTCGGCGCGCTCTACACAAAGGGCGACGGGACGCTCGTGTACAAGACGCGCCGGTCGCGGTCGCTCGCCGTCAGCGCCGCGACGCTGTCGGATACCATGCGCGGTCTCACGGTGCCGTCGACGCTCGACGGAATCTTCAATCGCGTCCGAGCCGTGATACATCCGAAGACGGTCGACGCGGCGGCGACGACCGTGCTATGGGCGCAGACAGGGACGGCGCCAAGCCTGAGCCCTGGCTCATCGACGACGATCTGGGGGACGTACCGCGACCCTACGAATACGTTGAAGCTGATCGGCGCGACGGCGCAGGTCACGCCGATCGTCTCGACGACGGACTACACGGCGAATAGCGCGAGTGACGGGAGCGGGTCGGACCTGACGGCGAACATGAGCGTGGTGACAACGGCGTTCGCGACGACTGTGCAGTTCGTCGTCACGAATACCGGAACAGCGACGCTCTACGTCACGAAGCTCCAGATCCGCGGGAAGGGCATCTATGACAACGGGCCGCGGACGTTCGAGAACTACGTCGCGCAGAGCTACGGCGACCGGCCGGTCACGATCGACCTACCGTATCAAGACGATGCCGCAGTGGCGCAGGATATCGCCGCCTACATCGCGGCGCAGTTCGGCAACCTGACGCAGCAGATCTCTGACGTCACATTCTGGACGCAGGCATCAGCCGCGCTCGCGACCGCCGCGCTGACGCTGGAACCGACCGACGTCGTGACGCTGACGGAGACGGTCAGCGGCCTCAGCGCCGTCAAGGTAGTGATCCAGGGCGTCGAGTTCGTCTGGAACTCCGCGAAAGAACTGCTCTGCAAGTGGCGTCTCGCGCCATCGTCGCCGTTCACGTTCTGGCAGCTCGGGACGGCCGGCGCGTCCGAACTCGGCCAGACGACTGTCCTGGGGTTCTGACATGCCGCTGATCCCGACCGACCGCATCTTCGGGCCGCGCGAACTTCACGGCATCGCGACGGCGCGCCAGTATCGGACGCTCGTTAAGCGCACGATGGCGAAGGGACGTGCGGCGTACCCGGCCCTGACGTGGCCGCCGCCGCACGACGTCCCGCTGCAGCCGCCGCACCGGATCGTCGTCAACCGGTCGCGCTGGCAGGTGCCGTGCGACTGCGGGAACTACCCGCTCTACGACCCGGAGTGGCAGATCGCCGGTTGTCTCGACTGCGGCGCGATCTACGTCGGGCCTCCGCCGCGACTCTGGCGGCAGCTTCGCGACCTCCTGCTCGCGCGCCCACGGCTGGAGAACAGGAACTGGGTCGGCGAGCCGCTCGACGTGATACTGGCTGAGAACGTCGCGAACGGCGTCGGAGCGCCGGCCTGATGGCATGGGTCTCGCCATCGAACCGCACGACGGGCACGCTGATCACGGCCGCGATCTGGAATCAGGACGTGGTCGCGAACCCGATCGCGCTCTACGCGAACCATGTCCAGCAGGTGTTCCGCGGGCTGCAGGTCCGCACGCATCCTGACAGTGACAGTTGGAAGACGAAGGTGATGCTTGTCCACGCGGACGAGATCGTCTTCGACGATGGGACACGGATCGCAGCCGGCCTCGACCGTCTCGTGGCCGACATCACCGTGGCCGGCGCCGGCGGGCTCGACACGGGCGCGGAGGGCGCATCCCGGTGGTATGAGGCCTACTGCATCCGCAAGTCCAGCGACGGGACGCTGAACCTACTGCTGCATAGGGCGAAGGACTGGACGTCGGACACGTCCTTCCTGACCGCGTCGGATGCGACGCGAGCCTTGCGCCTGTTGACGGCGACCGCGACTGACAAGCTCGCCCAGGGCGTGCAGTTCGCGAACAGTAAGCCGGTCCCGTTCATCGACATCTATCTGGCGACGAACACTACGCCGGTCGCCGGCAACATCTGGCTGACGCTGGAGTCGGATACTGCTGGCAGCCCGAGCGGCGTGGCGCTCGCAACGAGCGACAAGCTCGACGGCTCGCTGGTGTCAGCCGTCGGTCAGCAACTCGTCCGATTTGCCTTCCGCACGCCCTACACGGTGACGGCGACGACACAGTACCACGTCGTCCTGCAGGGCGATTACACGCGCAGCGATACCGTGACCATCCTGTGGTACGGCGTGGCTGCCGGCGGATATGCGAACGGCAGCGGGAAGCAGTACAACGGCGCGGCGTGGGCGGCGGCCACTGGCGTCGGTGACTTTCGGTTCAACGCCTACACGGAACTGAACAACGTCGCCGTGACGATGCCGGCCGGCTACAACCAGAAGTGCTTGGTCGGATCCGTCCGCAACGACGGCGGCAGTGACTTCGTGCCGTTCATAGCAATTGACCGGGATGTGAAATATCGAGACCCATCCGCACTGGTGTCTGGCGGCGCGGCGACCTTTCAGACCTTGGTCGATTTGGCTGCCATTGTCCCGCCAGGCCCTGTCGTCGGCACGAGTTGGGAGCTTGAAAATACCGGCCTGAACAATATACAGGTGGCTTCAGCGCTCGGTCAGAGCGGACACGTCTACGGCATCTACGTCGACGAGCCGCGTGCGGCGGCATTCATCGACACCGGCGCCGTGGTGCCCATCGAGAATCAGAGCCTCTATTACATGGTCGCCGCCGGCGCCTGCACGATCTATCTGCGCTCATTCAGATGGTGAGGGTGACATGTCAGATTACGTGATGCCGATGCCGAGCACCGATCCCGCCATCAATACGGCCGCGTTCGTCGCGCTCAGGACGAGGGTCGCCGCAGACGGTAGCGGATGGATCTCGTTCCCATCCGGTGACTACACGTTCCAATTGATCGGCGGCAGCGGTCCGAACCAGACCTACGCCCTCGAGTTGCCGCCGCAGCGGTTCGCCGTCGTCGGTGCCGGGCATGGCGCGACGCGGCTCAGGCTCGCCGCCGGCAGCCCGACATGGGCGCGCGTGATCGGGACGAATGGATCCGTCGATGGCCGGATCGCGCACCTGACGGTGGACGGCAACAAGGCTGCCGTCTCTGTCAGCGAGCAGTCACACGGTATCTTTCTGAGCAGTACGGAACGCCTTACGATCGAAAATCTAGCCGTATACGCGACGCATGGCGATGGGATCTACTGGCACAATTATGCGCGTCGGAACGTCATCCGTGGCGTGCACTTGGACGACATCGGCAGGGTCGGCATCCACGCGCAGACGTTCGAGAGCTGCGCCATTCGCGAGTCGTTCTTCACCGGCGCGATGGGGCAGGGCTGCATCAAGACGGAACAGGACAATCCAGGCACGATCGCGAACGGATTGACGATCGCGAACAATCACTTCGATGGCGATGGGTCCTACGCTGATAACTTCGCTATCCTCATTAGCGGCTTCGACTCCGCGAACCGAGCCTTGAAGATCATCGTTGAGGGGAACCAGATCAAGCGATTCCGGCTGGCGATCGGACTTGGAATCTGGTCGACCGGCTGGAACATTAGCGGGAACATCATCGACAGTTGCCACTCCGGGATCGTCGAGACGAATTACGCCGTCACCTACGGATATGACAGCCACGAGGATATCTCAATCGCGGGGAACGACTTACTCTACATGATCGACGCAGGCTATGAGGAATGGGCGATCAGCCTGTCGAACGCGCGCGTCGCCTCCATCCTCGGTAATACGGCCTCGGTGCGCACGCGCGGGCTGCGCCTGCGCCACTGCACCGACATCGATACCGCGAGGAACAATATCATGATCCGCGAGGCGGACGGCATGGGTGTCATGTTCTACCGCAGCCCGGACGTCTCATCGTTGGGGGATTCGGTACGTACTGCCGGTGGTGTCGCCTACGGTGCGTACATCGCCGACGACGCGACGTATATCGGCACGCCGGCGCAGATCCTCGACTTCACGGTGCGCGGGCATTGCCAGTACGGCATCCGGCGCGATCTCATCAATCCGACATTGGTCACGGTGCGCGACTTGATCGCGGCCGACGCGGTCTATCCGCTGTACTGAGGGTAAATGACATGGCAATCCTACGCACGACGGCGACGACGCTCATCGACATGGCGCTCTGCGTCTGGGATGGGACCAATGTCTAGGCGCATCCTGATCGCGATCTGGGTGGCGGCGCAATGGCTCGGCGCGGCGGCCGTCATCGCCGCCGTCGGAAGATGAGGCGGATGCGGTGGCTTGGATATTGACGTGGGCGCCGGCCGCGGCGCTGATCTGGGCGGTGATCTCCACAATCGTCGCGTGGGCATTCGCCTCCGGCAGGTTCACCGGGCGCACGGTCACGCTCGACCAGCTCAATGCGGCGCTGATCGAGAAGGGCGTCGTCACTGAGGCTGTACTGCTGCGCCGCCTGGAGGCGGAGCGCCACAGCGTGCGCGACGAGCTGAACGCAGCGACAGGGAAATGCGTGCCGCGCGAACTCTATACTTCGGAGCACCTGGCACTCGCGAACAAGGTCGACCGTCTTGAGCGCGCCTTCGACGGCGCGAGACAGAATGACTGACCCTCTGCCGCCTGAGTACGCCGCGGTCCTCTCGGCGCTGTCCGACGCGCAGGTCGTCGCCGGGACGGCGTGGGCCGAGGCGCGAGCGCGGCTCGAGGGCGGCACGTGGCGAACGAACCCTCCGGAGGCGATGCACGACATCGCCGACGTCATCGACCGGCGCGTCCACGACCGACGGTGGTCTCGGCTCGGCTACAGGGGCGTCTGCCTCCAGCCGTTCGCGTTCTCATGCTGGCTACCGCGCGCAGGCGCCGACAACGACCGCGACCCGCAGCACCTCGCGGACAACTTCCAGGCGCTGATGGACCGGATGCGGCGGCTGCTCGCAGGCGAGACGCCGAGCGCCACGCTGTTGACGTGCCTCGCGATCGCGGAGGTCGTCACCGGCCGCGGCGCGCCGGACCCGACGTCACCGGTCGCCGGGGCGACGCACTACTACGCGAAGTGGCTGGCGGCGCCCCCGCGCTGGTCGCTACCGCCGTCAGTCCTCGTCGCCGAGCGGTTCGGCCAGAGGTTCTTCAGGAACGTGCGGTGACAGGGAGGTCTGAATAAATGGACGCGAACATGCTCATCGCGCAACTGATCCAAGAGGGCGTGACGCACGCGACGTGGGCGGCGCTCATCTGCTACGCGCTGCAGGCGCTGAAGCGGTCGGTGCGGTTCCGGTGGGTGACGCCGGACACGAAGGCCGTCAACGCCTGGATCTCGTTCCTGAGTGCTGGCGCTGTCGCGCTCGGCATTGGGATCGTCAGCACCGGGTCGTCGGCGACCGGGTTCGACGTCCACATCCACATCCCGCCGCTTGCTGCGCTCGCCGCTGGCGCGCTGGACTGGGGGAAGCAGTACGCGACGAACCAGTTCTTCTACGACAAGGTCGTGCAGCCGAGCGGAACGGCGCGTCCGGCGGACGTCGCCGGAGCGGTCCGCGATGCGCTCATGATGAAGTCGTGAGGTGGGACGCACATCGTGGACGCCGGACGGCCGAATGCGTGCCCGGACTGCGAAACGTCGGCCCGTGCCGAACGGCTCGACGACGGCGGGTGGTTCTGCGCCGCCTGCGGCCTGGCCTGGCGTCACGGCGCAGACGGGAACATCGCGCGCGCGCTGACGAGTCATAGCCCGCGCGCGAAGGAGGTTGTCCTCGCCGCCGCGTCGGGCCGAGCGGCGCTGGGAACTGCCCCTCCCCCGAAGGGCAGAGCCGCCGGAGACTGACAAGTGGCGGGGACAACGATTCGGAACGGAGAAAGGATTAGGCCATGCGTCCGGGGTTCCTGCTCGCCTGCCTCGTCGCGGCCGTCAGCCTCGGCGCGTCTCCGCCGGTTCCAGCACCGGTTCGCATCGCGCTGCCGTGGGGCTACGTCGAGCTGACAACGAACGAGGTATCGGTCGTCTCGACCGTCGACGACCCGCCGGCCGTGCGGCTGGTGTCCGTCGGGCGCGCGCTCGGCAAGGTCTCGTTCAACCGCCTGCGTCCGGACGGCCGGCAGGAGGAGGTCGCGATCCTGCAGGGCAAGATCGACGAGCGGTACCCGTCGCGGCTCGCCGGCGAGGTGACGATCCACGTGCGGAACCTCGGCACCGGCGACTCGGCGATGGTCCCGGTCCTGCTGCTGCGGTCCGACGAGGCGGTCTTCTACGTCCCGGTCTATCAGGCGCGACGGTAACAAGCGGGTCACAGGCGAGACCTAGCAGGGTTAGCTATGCGGGCACGTCTCCTCGTATCGGTCCTGGTGGTCGGTCCACTCCTGTTCCTCGTTGTCGCTGCGGCCGTTCGCGAGCCGCCGGTCGCGGTCGCGATCGAGCACGGCGCGATCCTCCCGTATCGTGGCACCGCGCGGCTCCGCGTCACGGTCGTGCCGAACCGTAAGAACGCCGGGCTCTGGACGGCCATCGAGTCGTCCGGCTACGCCTCCGCGCACTATGAGCAGCTCGACGGCGCGCACGCGCCTCGGGTGCGGTGGGTCGAGTTCAAGGACCTGCCGTCCGGCGACTACACGGCGTGGGTCCGCCTGTTGTGGGCGCACGGCGAGACGTCGGCGCGCGTGACCTTCATCGTCGGGCACAGCAAGGAGCCGTTCCCGTGACCGCGCGCGGGTTCTGCGCGCCCGGCGAGGCCGAGGCAGCGAAGGGCGCCGTCCACGCGCTCGCGACTGCGCTCTGCGGTGTGATGGCGATCTACAACGGCGCCGCGTTCCTCTATAGGCGCGAGCGGCACCTGGCGTTCAACGCCGTCGCCTACGGCCTGGCGACGTGGTGGGAGGCCCAGCAGACCGCGCGGCACTGGCGCCGGACGGTACCTAGAACGGCGGAGCGATCTTTGAATGGCGGTCCTTGTCACCGCATGTCTTCGTAAGTCCTGCGCGAAGGCTCCCGGCATAGATAACCTTCTCGGTCCCGCAATCGCACAAGCATTTCCATTTCGATTGGCCAACATACCTGATTGTCACGAGCGCGCCGAAGCGCGTTCCTATTTCAACCGGCGCAGTCGCAGAGATTTTTCCGCGGCTTAATCGCCGCACGCAATCAGAGCACGTCCCGGAGCCTGCTTGGAACGCGTCGCGCCGCTTAGACGAATCGCATTCAGGACATCGCTGAAGTAGATCATCAGGAATCCGTCGACCGCGCCGTCGCGACTGTTCCGGCCGCATCGTATAGGGGAAGAGCATTGGCTGTTTGAGATAACCAACCGCTGCCGCTAACCATCTACTGCCCCACGCGTCAAGGGTCCCGAGTCGGCTATTGCACGTCCCGCACAAGGCTCCCCTAACGAAGCCTGTCGAATGGTCGTGATCTAGCACGGCCGCCTCGGCCGGACAAAGGGCGCAACTGCCGGAAGAATTGGACGCAGCTAAGCGCAAGGCGTCCATGTAAGCCGGATCGTCTATTTTTGTTAGCCTTTTCATCTAAAATAAGTATAGACACGTTTACCGGATATATGTATACTTTCTTACGTAAGACGCGACGCTCCTACCGGGAGCCATTGACAACTGAATGACCAGCAGCGCCGGATGACCCCGCCGAAACGGAGGGCCGGCCGACAGGAAGGCAGCGAGACGGCCGGTAACAGGTAGGCCGCCAGTCGCAGCCGCCAGAGACTCCCAACAACAACCGTAGAGCAGAGACCGCGGCCATGTCCGTATCGGTAATGAACTTTTGCCGGATACGCGAAAACGGACCGCTGAGTACGCCGTCCGCGCCTTCACCAGGTTGACGTTTGAGACGGGAGTCCGCGCGATGGTGGATCGCGTAGATGTCGGTGCAGCGAGAACCGTCCGAGCCTACCCTTGCCGCGCGGCGGCTGGCGATTGTGGCGATGAGGACGCGGGCGCCGACATAGAGGGGGAAACGGGTAAGGCCCGGCCTGAGCGCCGGGCGCGCCGCTTCACGGAGCGCCGCGCCGGACGCTCGAACCGAGAACGGAACTTCAACCGCGCGGTCAATGACCGCCATAGACGAGGCCGACATGATCACACTCCGCACCGTCCTGACCTACGGGTTCCTGCTGCTCGCGTCGCTCCACGGCGAGCACGTCCACTTGCACAGGCATGCAGCGCACGCGGTTCGCGTCCACGCGAACGTCCACTAACTAATAATCGTCAGCGAGTTTTTAACCGCGCGCTACGCGCGCCTTAGAGGAGAACGACGATGGTAAAACTATCCACGAAGAATGCCGACGTACTCCGCGCTCGCCGCGCGGACGCAGAACAGGTCTTCGAGCTGACGATGGAAGAAGCGCGCGCATTACCCGGACTCTTCGGACGGTTCGTGCCTGCAGCCTTCGAGCACGTCGGCTTCTATACGTGCACGAAGCTCGCGAACGGCGATGACCGGACCGGCGTTAAGACGCTCTACGTGCTCAAGGGTATCGACGCGCCGCGCTGCCATTTTATGAACTGCAAGAAGACGGTGACGCATACCGTTCAACGGCTCTGGACGATTCGCGGTCGCGCGCCGTTCGCGCAGCAGCATTGCTGCGACGATCACATACCCGGCATCTTCGATCGCGAGAGCACGTTCATGCGTTCGCTCCGGCGCGCTGGCTACGCCGTGTCGCGCTACTATCGAGTCGAGAGGATCAAATGAGAGTCGCCGTTATCTGCGAGACGTCCGGCAAAGTCCGCGAAGCTTTCAGAAAGCTTGGGCACGACGCGGTAAGCGTCGACGTTCTTCCGGCAGATGATCGGAGCGCGTATCACTACGTCGCCGACGCGCTCGCGTATCTCGCCGAACATGAAGCGTCGCTCGATCTCGTCGTCGCGCATCCGCCTTGCACGTATCTCTGTAACTCCGGCGTTCAATGGTTGACGCGAACGCCGAAGATGCCGAAAGCCGGAACGCAGTGGGGCGTGCCGAGCGTCGATACGCTGTTCTAAACCGCCTTCCGTTAATCGCCTTAACCGGCAATTTGACTTGCGGCGTATCGCCGCCTTAGAGGAGCCTCCGATGAAAACTTCCAACGCTTCGATCTTCCGCCGCTACGCCGTCGCCGTCCGCGTCGTGCGGAATTAGGAGGTCAGTATGAACGATGGAAACTTCAACGCATTCGAGAAGCGCGGAGCGCAGGCGACGCCACTGACGTTCGCGAAGACGTTCCGGCGCGGCGACCGCGTCGCCTATACGCTCGTCGATGGCACGGTCGCCGTCGGCGAGTTCGTCCGGATCTCGCGCGAATCCGGATTCGCGATCGTCGAGATCGGCGATCCGGACGGCCTGATCTCGGTCGACTTCGAAACGCTCCGGCACGCGCCGGTCGAGGTCGTCGGCCCGCTGCCTGCGCCGCTGCCGACGGCCTGCCCGGACTGCGGAGGGACGCTGACGGTAGACCCGGAGGCGCGCAAGGGCACGCCGCAGCCGGGAGGGCGGACGCGCTACCGGACGGTGCGCGTCGCCTTCTGCGGCGGCTGCGAGTACGCGGTCGAGTGTTAGGCGATTAACGAAGGGATGGTTCGATGACGAGTGAGACGCTGATCCGCAAGCTCGAAGCGGCCGGGTTCGAGCCGCATTCCTACAGCGGCCGGGCGATGTTCGGCCGTCAATGTGTGGCCGTCAGCGGCGGCGGGATGTTTGTGTGGCCGGCGACGGCCGTGCTGCGCGGGTGGCGGCAGGACAGCATGGGCCGCGGCGCCGTCATCTACTGGCCGGAGGTCGCGTGGCCAGGCGAGATTGACGACGCGGAACTGCCCGATGGCCGCGCGTAAGATGTGGATCCGAAAGAGGCGGCCGACTGCGAAGAACCGTTAAACGCGCCATGATCTGGCGCCATAGAACGAGGAGACACGACGATGGCAAAGACGCAGAAGCTGACGCGCGAGGAGAAGGCCGCGGCCGCGCAGGCGGAGCGGACGGCGAAATGGGTGGCGGACTTCAAGGCGCGCCAGGAGCGCGCACGCGGCCGTCGCCTCTACAGCGAGCGCGACGCCTGGGACGCCACTTGCGCGGGGGTGGCGCCGAAGGGCGCCCGGATCTACGACGCGACCGGGGCGCTCTGGGAGATGATGCGTGAGTGGAAGGACGCGACGGCCGACATCCGCCGGAAGATCCAGTATGCGCAGGAGCGGCTGACGGAGTCGCTGGCACGCATGGACCGCGGCGAGCGCGCCGCGTATTACTCCGACGGCATCCTGTCCGGCCAGCTGGAGCTGGAGCGGCAGGAGCAGCGCGCGTGGACGCTGGCCGAGGCGGTCATACGGCTCGCCTACGCGACGAACTGGTACGTCCCGGACGTCCACCCGCAGCGGGAGCGGGACCGGATAGACCTGCTGCGCCGCGTGACGGCCGTGCGAACGGCCGGCGGGGAGTGGATCCTGCGGCGCGACGACGACGATGCGACGCGGTGGTTCGACGGCGCGGCGATGAAGTGGGTGTCTACCGCCGAGATCGACGAGGAACGTGGACGCGAAACCGCCTACGCCGACGAACTGTCGGCGCTCCGCGCGTTCGCCGCGCTCGTTGGTGACCGCGCGGAGTGAAGGGAGGTAGGCGATGATGCAGCAATGGGACCGGACCTGCACGACGCTCGACCACGTCTATCCGGCGACAGTACCGGGCACGCCGTGCCACTGCGGGAAGCGGACGTGGGCCGGCGCGCCGCGTTCGCAGGCGGCGAGGCGGCTCGCCTCCGGCACGGCCGTCGCGATCCGGGCGACCGGCGAGCGGACGCACGTCGCCGAGGTCGTATCGGACAGCGGCGACGTCGTCTACCGCGTCGCGCGGGAGAAGGGACGGACGCTGTTCGACCGCGACGAACTGGAGATCGTATGAGTAGCAAACTGAAACCGGTGCACATGCGCGCGTACAAGGCGCCCACGCGGAGCTGGGAGGGCACGCTCTGCGGCAGGCCGCTCGGCGACCTGACGTTCACGACGAATACGCGGTACGTCACGTGCCGCACGTGCCGGCGGTCACTGCGCACGAAACCGGAATACCGCGAGGCGCGGCCGTGACCGCCGAGAATCTGCTCGGCATCGGCACTGTCGCCAGCTCGCTCATCGGCATCGCTGCGCGCGAGTGCGGCCTGCGGCGGCTCGCCTCGGCGGCCGGCTACGTCACGCTCTGGCAGTTCGGCGTCCTGACGCTGCTGCTGCTGTTCGACTAGGGAAGGAGTGGGACCATGACAGGGAAGACTCCGCAGGAGCGCCTGCGCGACGCCGCGACGGAGGTCGAGGCGGCGCTCAAGGGGCTCGACATACGGGAGCACGCCTGCGAGTGCTGCAAGACGCGGCGGTTCGACAACTTCGCCCACGCGAAGGCGTACGCCGCGCTGAAGGAGACGCCGGCGAAGCTGCGCGACGCGGCCTCGCGGCTCGACGAGAAGGACGTCCATACGCGCCGAGACGGCGCCATCGATGAGAGGAGCCCATCATGACCGGAGCCTGTGCACGACCCACGGAACTCTACGCCCTCGTCCGCGCCGCGATCGCGGCGCGCCTGCCGGTGCTCGTCACCGGCGCGCCTGGGCTCGGCAAGTCGCAGATCGTCGAGGCGGCGGCGGCGGCGGAGGGCGCCGACATGATCCTCTCCCATCCGGCCGTCGCGGACCCGACGGATGCGAAGGGGCTGCCGTGGCCATCGCCGGAGGGCGACTGCGCGACGTTCCTCCCGTTCGGCGAGCTGGCGCGGGCGCTCAAGGCGACGAAGCCGACGGTCTGGTTCCTGGACGACCTCGGCCAGGCGCCGCCGAGCGTGCAGGCCAGCTTCATGCAGCTCCTGCTCGCGCGGCGCGTCAACGGGCACGCGCTGCCGGACTGCGTGACGTTCGTCGCGGCGACGAACCGGCGGACGGACCGCGCGGGCGTCAGCGGGATCCTGGAGCCGGTGAAGAGCCGGTTCGCGTTCATCGTGGAGCTGACGGCGCACATCGACGACTGGTGCGCGTGGGCGTTCGGGCACGGCATCCCGCCGGAACTGATCGCGTTCCTGCGGTTCCGCACCGAGTTGCTCTGCGACTTCAAGGCGAGTGCGGACCTGACGAACTCGCCGCTCCCGCGCACCTGGGCGCACGCGGCGCGGATCCTAGCGCTCGGCCTGCCGCGCGGGATCGAGCAGGCGGCGCTCTGCGGCGCCGTCGGCGAGGGGGCGGCGGTCGAGTTCTCGGCCTTCCGGCGGTTCTTCGCCGAGATGCCGAACATCGACGAGATCCTCCGCGACCCGGACAGGGTGGCGGTCCCTGACCGGCCGGAGACGCTCTACGCCATCGTGACGGCGCTCGGCATGCGGGCGACGACGGCGAACTTCCCGAAGGTCGGGCGGTACGCGGAGCGGCTCGTCGCGGCGAAGCACGGCGAGTTCGCCGCGCTGCTGCTGCGCGACATCGTCGCGCGCGACGCCGGGGTCATGCAGTCGCCGACGTTCGTCAAGCTGGCCGCCGGGCCGCTCGGCGAGCTGATCGATGGGAGCAAGGCGTAGAGCCGCGGCAATCCGGCCGCCATGAAGGAGGGTAGGGCGATGACGAACTACGCAGAGGTGAACGCGCGCGCGCTGCTCGTGAGCCTGCACGTCGCGGTCTGGGGTGCGCAGCGGTTCGACCGCGCCGTCAGCGACGCGGTCACGGACGGGAAGCACGCGGACAGGAGCAGCGGCCGGTTCAACAAGCACCTGTTCGGGACGACGCGCGCCGGGCGCGGGCACGCGCCGGAATTCTTCGCCGTGATCGACGCGGCCGACCGGCTGCGCAACCTTCACGACCGCGAGACGCTGCCGTGGTCCAAGCGCGCCGGCGAGCGGCTGCTGCCGGTGACGAACTACTTCGACTACATGGCGAAGGTCCGCGCGGCCGGCGGCGAGTTTGAGTTGGCCGTCGAGGCGCTCATCGCCGCGTACCCACGGCTGCAGGAGGCGGCGCGGACGCGGCTCGCCGGCCTCTACCGCGCGGAGGACTTCGTCGCGCGGGCAGACCTCCGGTGGCGGTTCCACTACGAGGTCGAGGTGACGCCGGTGCCCGGAGGCGGCGACGTCCGGCTCGACCTGCCGCAGGACCAGATCCGGCAGATCGAGGCGGCGCTGACGGAGCGCATGGAGCGGACGACGCGCGAGGCGATGCGGGACGCCTGGGCGCGGCTGCACGAGGCCGTCACGCGCATCGCGCGGGCGAGCGGCGAGGGCGGGATCGTCCGGGAGTCGCTGCTCGAGAACGCGCGGATGGTCTGCGACGTCCTCCAGCGCCTGAACGTCGCCCAGGACGCGGACCTGGAGCAGATGCGGCGCCGCGTCGAAGCCGAGCTGACTGTCCTTTCGCTCGAGGACCTGCGGACGAACGACCGGCTGCGGACGGACACGGAGAGCAGGGCGCAGGCGATCCTGGCGCAGATGGCCCAGTTCTACGCGCCGGTGAAGGCCGATGCCATCCACGCGTGAGCCGAAGGAGAAGGTCGGCCTCGCCCTGTGGCCGAAGCTGAAGCCGCACAACATCACCCTGCGTGCTCCGGTTCACGGGTCGCGAGCCTTACGGCTCGTCCAGCGGGAGCACGGGACGCGCCACCGGAGAGCCGGTGGCGCGTGCGATAGCCTCGCGGCCGAGATCCGCAGGCAGATGATGAGGGACGAGCCGATGGCATTGTCGGCGGTGCGGACGGCCGTCGCGCGCACGGCGCGGCGGCTGCGCAATCTGATGAGGGAGGGGACATCATGACCAGGAAGCAGGTGACCGCAGACGACATCGTTCGGCGCGCGCGGACGGCGCTCATCCTCGACCACCCGTTCTTCGGCGCGCTCGCGCTCCGGCTGACGCTCGTCGAGAGCACGGAGCGGCCGACCGCGTGGACGGACGGCAAGATCCTCGGCTACAACCCGGACTTCATCGCGACGCTCCCGTTCGCGGAGGTCGTCGGCGTGATGGCGCATGAGGTCATGCACTGCGCCTGCGGCCACCCGTGGCGGCGCGACGGGCGCGAGCCGCAGAAGGCGAACGTCGCGATGGACTACGCCATCAACTGGGAGATCGAGCAGTGCGGCCTGAAGCTCCAGGCGGGCCGGCTGCGCGAGGCGGCGTACGACGGCAAGTCGTTCGAATGGATCTACAACCGCCTGCCGGACGCGCGGCAGCGGAAGGGCGGCGGAATGCCGGGCGGCGGAATGCCTGGTGCGGGCGGCGAGGACGTCGTCGACGCGGTGACCGGCGCTGCTGGCGCCGAGGGTGCGACGGAGGCAGACTGGCAGCAAGCCGTCCAGCAGGCGGCGGCGGCGGCGAAGATGCGCGGCGACCTGCCGGCGTCGCTGGACCGGTTCGCGAAGGCGGCAGTGGAGCCGCGCATCGACTGGAAGTCGGTCCTCAGGCGGTTCGTCCAGCAGGCCGCCAAGAACGACTACAACTGGACGCGGCCGTCCGCGCGGTACCTCGCGCGCGGCCTCTACCTGCCGTCGCTGCGGAGCGAGGCGATGGGGCCGATCGCGGTCGCGGTCGACACGAGCGGCAGCATCGACCAGGTGACGCTCGACGCGTTCGCGGCGGAGATCAACGCCGTCGCGAGCGAGGCGCAGCCGGAGCGCGTCGTCGTCCTCTACTGCGACGCGCGGGTCCACCGGACGGACGTCTTCGAGCGGGACGAGCCGGTCGAGATGCATCCCTGCGGCGGCGGCGGGACGTCGCACAGGCCGGTGATGGACGCCGTGGACGCGATGCCGGAGCCGCCTGTCTGCCTGATCTGCCTGACGGACCTGATGACGGAGCACCGGGCGCAGCCGCCGGAGATGCCGGTGCTGTGGGCGACGACGTCGATGGCGTGGGCCGACAGGGTGCCGTACGGCGAAGTCGTGAGCCTCGAACGCGTATGACGTGCTGGCAGAATCGCCGCCAGCCGATGTCGTCGCGGCGATCAGGGATTGATTTACGGACAGGAGGCGCGAATGTGCAGGACATGGAACGACCACGAGTGGGGTGAGCCGCGCGTCGTCGCGGCCGGACGGCATCCGACGCAGGGCTACTGGCAGCGGGTCTCCTGCCGCTGCACGCGCGACGGGTGCGACCGCGAGCTGACCGTGACGCACTGGCCGACGCCATCGAGCGTACGGCCGGAACCGCAACAGACGGGAGGGGACGCATGACGCGAACAGGAAACGAGGCTGCGGTCGCGCTCACACAGGAGATCGCGGAAGTATTCGCGGCGCACGGGGCGACGCTATGCCGGCCGTCGGTCGTCGAGGACAACGGGCAGTGGACGCTCCAGGTGACGTTCGTGGCGCAGACGACCGAGGCCGCGCTGGAGATCCTCGAACTCGCGACGGCGCTGCGGCGCGTGCAGGACGTCGCGCAGATCCGTGGGTTCGCTGAGACGTATGGCATCGAACCATGGAAGCTGGAGGCGCTGCTGCCTGACGCCGCGCGGGCCGGGCTCAAAGAACTGCGCACGCAGCATTCTGCGGCCGGCGACGACCGCGTGCGCGAGATCGTGGCTGAGATCGCCGAGACGTTCCGCTGCTTCGGCGACGGCGTAATCGATGCCGCCTCCGACCCGGTCATGGCGGCTGCGGCCGCGCAGCAGCCGTTCTTCGCAGCCGGCGTTGACATCGCGCAGGTCGTCCGGTTCGTCCTTGAGCGATTGGAGGCCGGCAATGGTGCAGCGCGGGTGCCGTCGGCAGGTAGGTTAGGAGCAGGCCGAGCACCTCGTTGGTGTCCCTATGCGAAACGGAAACTGCTCGGCGACCTCGAACGGGCCGCCGAGCACAACGCCTCGCTGATGGAGACAGTACGGCGCCTGCGGGCGCGGCTCGCCGAGCGGCTCACGGCGGCCGGGACTCGACCGGACTGGAAGGCGCCACCGGTCGCCACCCATGATGTCGGTCAGAAGAATGGAGACGGCCTATGAACCTAAAGGAACGCTCGGCCGTGCGCACGACGCGGAAGAAGTGCGCGCGCTGCGGGCGCACCGGCTGGTACCGGCCGCGGGAGCGGCGGTGCAAGCAGATGGAGCGGACCGCGATGGGCAAGACCGGGTACTGGTGCTATGGCGCCCTGGCGAAGGTCGTCACGGCTCGGAGGGCGCCGAGGCCCCTCGTGCCGCTGCTGGACCCGAGGCTCGGGATCGGGCAGGTGCTCGGCGAGGACTACCAGGCCCGCGTCGCGGCGGAGATCCTGCGGCGCGGCGCCACGCACCGGGTGAAGTATGGGAGGCAGCTCACGGCCGTACGGATCGCCACGGCGAAGCTCGCGACGCGGATCAAGCGGCTGCAGACGGCGCTCCGCAAGCGGCAGCAGCAGGTCCGGCGGCTGGAGCGGCTGGCGACCCTGCCGGACGCGGAGGTCGAGGCCATACGGCGCAGGGCCGAGACGGCCGCCAGGGTCCAGCAGGTCCGGCGGCGGCTCCTGAAGGCGTCTGGGCAGGCCGGGGCCGTGGACGCCTCGCGGCAGGCCGCCAGCGCGTCGCCGTAGCGAGAGCCGGCAGGGCCGCGTAGGGTTATCCGGCCGGGAACCGCGCGCCTTAGAACGGCGCTAATAGCCTCAGATGTTAGTCGCCTAACAGCCGGCTGGCCTGGTGTATTAGAACGCTACAGGAGCGGAGGGAGGTGCTCATGAGTGGGACGCTGCGCGTCCAGCGGCACCCGTGCGCGACATGCATCTACCGGGCGGACTCGCCGCTGGACCTCCGGGCGCTGGAAGCGGCGATCGCGGACCCGCGCTGCGCCGGGTTCTTCGCCAACTTCCGCGTCTGCCACCACAGCGCTGATGCGTGCTGCCGCGGATTCTGGGACAGGTACCGCGACGCCTTCACGCTCGGGCAGTTGGCGCAGCGGCTCGGCCTCGTCGAGTTCGTGCAGGACGACATAGGGAAGAAGGAGTGAGACGTGACGATGATCTACATCGTGATGGTCGCGCGCGCGTTCTCCGGCGACAAGATCCTGGACGTCTTCGCCGACGCGGACCTCGCGCGCCGCTGGATCGAGGTCGCCGCGCGGCTCGACGGCGTCCGGGGCGAGTGGCGGACCGGCGAGCACGGCGCGGTCTTCACCGACGGCATCGACGAGTGGCACGTGTTCCCGCGCGACCTGCGGGTGAGGGAGGAGGCGTGATGGCGTCAGAAACGCGAGCGACGACTAAGAGGACGGCCGAACCGCAGTGGTATCCGGTGACCGACCTCGTCTTGTATGTGCACACGGCGAAAGCGGTCCGCGCAAATTCAGCGGTGCCAGCTGACCGAGTCCTGCTGGTAGTCGCGACCGGCGGAAAACAGTGCGAGGCATGGAAGTGCACGTGGACGCCGAAGGGTCTCGATCACCCGGCGTTCAAGAAGCCGTTACCGTTCACCGACGCAGGACTGCGACGCGGAATGATTCGTGGCATCGCGCGAAACGGCAGCGAACCGACGGCAGTGTTCAAACCGGATTCATTCTATCGTCGGGTGACCGTGGCTCAGTTGAAAGGTGGCCAATATGGCGTTCGAGACGACGGCGGACCAGTCCGACTTCGAGGCGCGCGCGGACCGGATTGAGGAGCTGTGCGCGCAGATCGACCGGCTGACGTGGACACTCCTTGACGCGCAGTCCCCGCTCGCGCACCGGCTGCGGAAGAACGCGAAGGACATCGAACTCGCCGTCGCGGACCTGCGCGCGCTGGCGCAGAAGGGAGGACGGCAGTCGTGAGGAAGGGTTCGTGTACACCATCGGCTACCGACACGTCTGTCAGGTGATCATCACCCGATGAAACCGCAAGGAGGCGGACGAAAATGGGATTTCGATTATCGAAGGCGCAAGCACGTGACTGGGATGAACGGTGTACGCAACTATCCAAGATTCAAGCTCTCGCCGAGAGCGAGTTTGCGACGCTGCTACAGGAGCTCGACATGATCGTGGCGCCGCTCAACGACCTAATCCGCCGCTACATCGACGCGGCTACTGAGGTGCGCACCCTTGCTGAAGCGATTGCAACAGAGCACCGCGAGAGTTACGACGAGCGTTCGGAGTAATGGCAGGAGAGTGATGTAGGACAGGCAGCGCTCGATTTTGTTGAAGCGTGGGAAAGTGTCGGAGATGCACTACAGGATGTCGAGGAGATCGAGATCGTCGCGCCAGACGAGCCCAGCTTCGCCGATCTGACCCTCGCTGACCTGCCGGAAGGAGCAGACCAATGACACGGCCAATTGGCTATGACGCGCTGCCGAAGCGGTTCAAGACCTACATCGACGATCTAGAATCACAACTCCGGACGTTGGCAATGCAGGTTCCGGCTAGGAAGGCGGTCCAAGGTACGCAGCTCAAGCTCGTCGACCGCCTCTACCAAGGCAACGACGGCTATCTGTCGGATGATACGGAGTTCGCGTTCCTGATTGGAACTGATGAGTTCAGGGTCAAAGCGGCGCGGAATCACGGCGTCGACGGCGTCGAGGTGTCGTCACCGAGCGGGCCGCTCGTCGTCCACCCGCGCGTCTCGAACGTCGTCGTGATCGGGGCGGCACCGTGAGCCGGTCGCCGCTCGGCGCGCTCATCCGCCTGCTGACGGCCTCGGCGAAGGTCGCGCGGGACGTCAACGCCGTCGCGACCGGCCACGTCGCGCGGCGAGTCAGGAACAGGGCTATCGGCCGCGCGCTCGGACGCCTCGGCGTCTGGCGGCGGCTCTGGAGGTGACGCGATGACAGGACGACAGGACGTGCCGCTCTTGCTCCGTGACGGTTTCTTCGCATTCATGATCGCTATCAGCGTCGCGGTCGGCGTCGCGACCGGGGTGCTGCTGGCCTATCAGGTAGACGCTAACCAGCCGATCCTCGCGGCGATTAGCTGCGTTAGCATGCTGGCGCAGGCTGTGTTCGTCGCCTTCGAGGCGCACTTGTGGAGGCGGGCGCGGAGCCTGCGCGGCCGGTGAGGGTCGGCTTCACGGGCACGCGACGCGGCATGTCGCAGCCGCAGAAGGACCAGCTTGCGTTCGTGCTCGGCATCTGCTGCCTGCCGCCCGGGCAGGAGTTCCATTACGGTACGCACGAGTCCGCGGTGCTGCTCGCGGACGTCGAGGCGGCGACGATCGCGGCCTCGTTCGGGTTCCGGCTCCGGCCGCATTACGCGCGGTCCGGCGAGGAACTGCAGCGCGACATGGAACAGGTCGCCTCGGTCGATCTCTTAATCGCCGCACCGCTGACGGACAGGGAGAAGATCCGGAGCGACACGTGGGCGACGGTACGGCGGGCGCGCGCGGCGCGGAAGCCGGTCGTCATGCTCTCGCGCGGCGACGCGGCCAGGCGCGCCGCGCCGCCTGACCATCTCCGCCTGGAACTCGTTAAGCGACTGACGGGAGGACGTCATGGCGGACCGCGACTTACGACCGACGTCACGCACCACACGGATTGAGCGCGCGCCGGAGGTCGTCCGGACCGGCGAGTGGTACTGGGTGACTGAGAGGGGCGGCCGGTGGCTCGGCTGCGTGACGCACCTCGGGACGAACTACGTCGAGCTGCGGGGACCGTACGTCGGCAAGGACTATTGCAGCCGGCACGAGGAGCGCGTCCACCTCGACGCCTTCTCCGCGCGGTGCGAACGCGAACCGGACGCGCGCGCGGTGATCGAGGCCGAACTCGCGCGGCGGCGCGGGACCGTCGCGCGCCTGCTCGGCGAGGTCAAGGAGCTGACGGCGCGGCTCGGCGTCTCGCACGCGGAGCGCCTCACGGACGGCGCCGTGGAGACGCAGGCGATCGCCACGCGGCAGGAGGGGCGGCTAAAGGACTACCGGAAGGCGCTTGCGAAGGCAGAGAAGACGGATCTGCCGGCGCTATTCAAGCGCATCGAGCACGAACACGAGGCGCTCGCCGCGTGGATGACGGCCGACCTGCTGCCGCTGCAGGCCCAGGCCGACCTGCTCGACCCGCTCGTCGCCGCGATCAAGGGCCGGATCCTGAACGTCGAGCTGTACGCCGGCCTCTGCGAGACGGTCGAACTCGTCGCCGACGGCGCGCCAGCGCCGCTCGCCGAGCCGGTGCGCGTCATGCAGCGGCGGCACTACATGGACGAGGAGTGCCTGGCGAACTATGAGGCCGGCGGGATGCGGATAGCCGGCCTGCCCGGGTTCGACCGGTGGCTCTCGAGGCCGGAGACCCGCGACCGCCTGCTGCCGTTCCCGCGCTGCGTCCTCGCCTTCCGCGTCCGGCGCCACAGGAAGGAGGACGAGGGCGACTGGCGCGGGCGGTGGATCCGCATTGACGGCATCGCCGGCGACCCTGACGCGTGGACGTTCCTCTACCTGCGGAACGGCGAGCGGCTCTGGCGGCTGAACACCGGCATCGAGTTCGGCGAGCGGCTGTTTCCGGACGTCTCGCAGGCGCGGATGCTCGATGGCTCCGTCCTCTACGCGAAGTGCTTCGCCGGCGTGCGGCGCGGCGACGACGCCGAGCTGATCACGGATGGGCACTACGAGACGCTGAAGGCCGAGTACCTCACGCTGCGGGACGCGCGCAGCGATGACCTGTTCACGAAGGACGCCCGTCAGCGGAGGAAGAACGCGGAACGGATGCTCGCGTCGCGGCGGACGGAGGTCGCGAAGGCCGAGAAGACGTTCGAGCCGATCTCGCTCGGCTTCTACTCTTGGGTCCGGTTCGACCGACGGAGCACGCTCTACGACGACGTCGCGGCCGTCGTCGCGGCGCACGTCGAGCGGCACAACCGTCTCGTCATGGTCCTGCAGGGGCTGCTCGACCGCAGCGAGGTCTTCCACCCGCATCCGCCGTACCGGCTCTGGGAGGCGGCGGACTTCGGGCGCGCGCTCGTGCTCGTGCACGATGAGAGCCGTGCACTGACCTCCGGCGCGGCGCCGGATTTCGAGGCGTACCGCGCGCGGCTGAATGCGACGCTCGCGACCGGGTCGACGTGCGTCGGCCAGGACGACTACTGGCAGGAGCGCGAGGCCATGCGTGAGAACGAGCGGCAGCGGAACGACTGGCGCGTCAGGCACGAGTCGCACTACACGCGGTTCACGCCGTACGGCGACCGCGGCCCAGGCGACCTCGCGCAGCCGATCCGTGTGACGAGGTCAGCTGCGGTGTTCGAATGGTCGAAGGAGCGGAGCCAGCGTGCGCGGCGGCGGTGGGGTACGCCGGACGGCGACATCCGGCGGACGCTGACGGTCCCGTTCGCGCGGCTGCTGAACGTCTCGGCCTACGTGCCGGGAGACTTCCGGCGGTTCTTCGCCGACCCGCGGACGCGGGCGGATTATTTGAAGTGGGCGCCGCTGCTGCTGGCGGCCGAGGACTGGCACGCGAAGAGGAATGGGGAAGGGAAGAAGCGATGAGACTGAAGCGGGACGGAGGAGGACAAGTGAAACAGATCCAGACGATCCGGACGCCAAGCGGTCCGCTCGCGCTCGTCAGGCAGACGGCGGAGAAACTCCTCGCGGAAGGCGTCATCAGCGGGACGATGGACGGCGATCTGCATGCGGCGGACGCGGCGACGGTGAAGGCCGCGATCCTAGCGTCCGCGATCTGCGACTTCTGCAGCGCGCCTGGCGCGGTGCACTTCTTCGACGTGCCGGACTTCGGCATTACGAAGAACGCTGATGCGACGAACTACTCCGCGTCGAAGTCGACCGGCGGCTGGATGGCCTGCGATGACTGCGACGCGCTGATCCGGGCCGACAAGCGGAAGCAGCTCCTTGATCGTGCCGTCTCGAACCACGCCTTCCCTAAGTTCTCGCGCCGGATGATCGAGGAGCTGTACGGGAAGTTCTGGCAGGGAATGGATGAGCGCGCCGCCGGTGCTGGCGCGGCGGCCGCGATCGCCGACTACGTCGAAGGGCAGCTCACTGAAGTCGCGCAGCAGCCGAGGACGGCCCGCGATGAACGGATCGCCGCGATCTGTCGCGCGACCGGGCTGTCGCCGCAGGAGATGATCACCGTCCTCGAACAGCGGGTCGCGCTCCTGGCGCGGCAGAGCGGTGAGATCAACCAGAAGATCGCGACGGTCGGACACGAGATCTACGCGAAGCTCGCGCGGTTCGGACGGCAGATCGATAAGTTGGACCTCGGCGCGACGATCGACAAGCTGCTGGCAGAGCCTCGGAAACCGCTCGCCGACATCGTCCCGCACTGGCAGCGCGCGCTGGACGCGAAGTTCGAGGCGGCGCGGACGATCAGGGCGATCGTCGCCGGTGCGCGGGCGCTCATCCAGACGGATGCGACCGACCTGAACGATCCGCGAGCACTTCGAGATCTCGTGACGCGGACATCGCACGTCCGCGAGATGCAGGCGCTCGGCTTCGCCGACGACGTCCGGGCGCTCATGGCGGCGCAGGCGTACTCGTTCAACAGCGAGACGGCGTCAGCGATCCGCGAGGCCGCGCGGAGCGTGCCGCACGACGCGCCGCTCTCGTCGATCGAGACGCCGAACGTCGGCGCCGGCTGGTTCTGGTTCGCTGAACCGCTCGAACTCGCCGGAGCGCCTATGGTCTCAGACAAGACGGACGCGCTGCTCTGGACGTGGACCGGGAGCGGAACGGACGCGTCGATCCGGTTCTCTGCGTTCGTCGTCGCGCGGAAGGGCACCGCCGCGGACGACCTGCTTGGGAAGGTCCTGCCGTCGACGAAGTGGCACTGGCCGCTCAACATGACCTTCCACGACATGCTCGCCTATAGCAGAGAGTGCCATCGCCGCGACTACGGCGAAGGCGGGAAGCTCCTGCGAGACGGCATGCGGATCGCCCCCGAGGAGGAGACGATGCGCGTCGTCGGCGAGCTGAGCCTGTTCTTCGTCATGGCCTGCCTCTGGTTCCGGCAGACGGTGCCGGTCCTGACGCGCGCGCCGGGGCAGGTCGAGCGGCACGCGCGGAAACGGATGATGCGGGAGCACAAGCTCGCGGAGCCGCCGACGGTGCAGGTCGTCGCGCTGCGGAAGTCGCTCCGCGTCCCGGCGGGGGCGGCGGAGGGCGACCGCGTCGCCGGCGCGCGGGAGTACCGCTGCCGGTGGATCGTCCGCGGTCATCCTCGCCTGCAGGCGTGCGGTCCGGGCCGCAAGGACCGCAAGCTGATCTGGGTCGAGGCGCACGTCGCGGGACCACCAGAACAGCCACTTAAGACACGCCAGCGCGTTTACGCTGTGGTGCGTTAAAAAGGAGACGAGATGTCGAGACGAGGGACAGCACCAAAATGTCCGCGCTGTGCGCAGTTCTACAAGGGCGCGCTGGCGCAGCACGTCTGCGGCAAGCCGGGCACGCGGCCCGGATACCGCGTGCCGAGGGATACCGTAGAGAAACGCGCCGCAGCGAATCGCGGTCGCAAGCAGACGGCGCAGGCCCGCGCGAACATGTGCGTTGCCGCGCGCACTCGTGCTGCGAAAGGAGGCCATCCGTTTCAACGCCAAGACGTTCGCGCGCGCGGAGCTGCGTCACGCCGCGGGAAGCCGGTTCTCTCATTCTTGAGACCGGATTCAGTTCATAAAAGAACCGAGGCCATCGCGAAGACGGAACGGTCGCGCGCGTCGACGTCGATCGAGCTAACGGTCAGAGTTGCGCTGGCCGCTATGGGCGTGGCCTTTATCAGGAGCTATCCGGTCGCGCCGTTCATTGTCGACATGTTCGTGCCTGCGCTCGACCTTGCGATTGAATGCGACGGCGACTACTGGCATTCGCGTCCTGAAGCAGCTGCGCACGACGCTCGCAAGACAGCTGCGCTCGTGGCTGCTGGTCTGACTGTTCTAAGGTTGACCGAAACGGAGATCCGAAACGGATCGTTCTACGAGAAACTCTGTGCCGCCGTAGGCCGCACGCCGAACTCTATCGACGGCGAGACGCCGAACGAGAAAGCGAAACGCCGATGAGCTACAGGTTCGTCGCGCGTCTCTCGCCGGGCCTCGTGCGCCTCAGCGGCGGCGAGTTCGGGATGCAGCTCTGGTCGGTCGGCTGGGCGCGGAAGGACGCGCGCTGCATGCACCGGACGACCTGCGGCCTCGCGCTGCCGAAGGGTACGCGGACGTACCGGCCGATCACGAACGGAAACAACCGCATGCACCGCATCGGCGAGGCGTGCATGGCGCTCATGGAGGAGATCGGATGACCATCAAGACGCGGGAGCGGAAGGCGAAGAGGCAGGCGAAGGGACTGCGGCCGCGTGACGGTGTCGTGCCGTACCCGTTCGGTGAGCGGTCCGATATCGAGGACATCGAGGCCGGCGAGCAGCGGGAGGAGGTACCTGGCGGCCTGAGGAAGGAGCAGGCTGTCGCGCTTGGGCGCAAGCTCCGCGACCGCATGGACGGCCACGGCTGGCGGCTACACGTCTGGCAGAACCTCGGCTGGCGCTACACCGTGCATCGCGGCCCGCTCTCGGTCTACCCGGTCTATGGATGTCGTGGCGGCGTAACGTACTTATGCCGGCTCGCCGCCGCGCCTGAGGATACGAGCGGCTCCGGCGCCATCTTCTGGCCGGACCAGTCGCGCAGGCGCAACCCGAACGCCGCAGTCGCCTCGCAGCTCGTCGTGGCGCGGGCGTTCGTCGAGAGGTGTGTGCTCGCTATCGAAGCGGCCAGTAGTCAGCTATGACGGCCTACACGCTCCGCCCCTATCAGCAGGCGGCCGTCGACGCCTCGCTCGCCTACCTGCAGGACCGGAAGCTCGCCGGTCGGAACGGCATCGTCGTCCAGCCGACCGGCGGCGGGAAGTCGCTCGTCATCGCCGCGCTCTGCGACCGGCTCGACGCCCCGGCGCTCGTCTTCCAGCCGTCGCGGGAGATCCTGGAGCAGAACGCGGAGAAGCTCGCTCACTACGGCTACCGCGCCGCCGTCTTCTCCGCCAGCCTCGGGCGCCGGGAGGTCGGGCGCATCACGCTCGCGACGGTCGGCAGCGTGATGCGCTACCCGGAGGTCTTCCGCGACGTGAGGTACGTGCTCGTCGACGAGTGCCACGCGGTGAACGCGCGCGGCGGGATGTACGACGAGTTCCTCGCCGGCCTCGCCGGCGTCCGTGTCCTCGGCCTGACGGCGACGCCGTTCCGGCTGGCGTCGAACAGCTTCGGGAGCGAGCTGCGGTTCCTGACGCGGACGCGTCCGCGCGTCTTCCGCGACGTCGTCCACGTGACGCAGGTCCAGGACCTCGTACGCGCCGGCTGGTGGGCGCCGCTCCGCTACCTGACGGACCGGACGGTCGTCGACCGGTCGCGCCTGAAGCTGAACTCCAAGGGTAGCGACTACACGGACGAGAGCGTCCAGGGTCACCTGCTGGAGGTCGGCTTCGTCGGCGAGCTGCAGGCGGCGGTCGAGCGGCAGCTCGACGAGGGCCGGCGGAACGTCCTCGTCTTCACGCGGTTCGTGAACGAGAGCGAGCGGCTCGCGAAGGCCGTACCCGGGACGGCCGTCGTGACGGCGGAGACGCCACCGCAGGAGCGCGCGCAGATCCTCTCGGACTACCGGCGCGGGAAGATCCGCGTCGTCTCGAACGTGGGAATCATCGCACTCGGCTTCGACTTTCCGGAGCTGGAGTGCGTCGTGCTCGGACGCCCGTCGATCTCGCTCGCGCTGTACTATCAGCAGGTCGGCCGCGGCGTGCGGCCGCATCCGGCGAAGGCGTACACGCAGGTCGTCGACCTCGTCGGGCTGACGCACCTGTTCGGCAAGGCCGAGGACCTCACGCTGCGGAAGGTCGGCGCCGGATCCGACCAGTGGGTAATGGCGAGCGGCGCGCGGCATCTGACGAACATCTATTTCTCGGACCGCGACAGCGTCAACCCGAAGATCGCGGCGAAGGCGATCGCGACGCGGCGGTACTGGGCGAAGCGAAGGAGGCGGGCATGAAGAGACAGCAAGAAGTACTCGGTAGCGGGAAGATCGACCGCGGCCGGGCCTGTGAGCACGAACACATCATGCCGCGCGCGGTGCTCGTCCTGCGGCTCGGGATCGCCAGGATGCGCGCGCCGGCCGCGCAGAACATGAATGACGCGGACTTCGCCAGGGCGATCGCGGCGCTGCGGCGCGGCGCGGCCTACACCATACAGCCGGCGTTCAGCGGGCGGTGGGAAGAAGTGATCGTGAACTGCGGTGGCCGCGCCGCGGTCAGCCTGAGGCTGCCGCTGTCGAGGCCGGAGCTCGACCAAATCATCATCGGCGTGCCGAACTATATCTGGTCCGTCTTCCACGTCCGCATGTCGCGGTACGGGTTCCGGTGCCGCTGCTGCAGACGGTTCATGCGGAGCCGGACTCGAGCCGCCTGGCTCCCGGCAGAGGCGACGGCCGGGATGACGCTCGCGGAGGTGCTCGCACTAGACGGCGGCGATAGGGACTCGCTGGCCAGCCGCGCGCGGTGGTGCCTGCCGTGCGCCGCCGACCTGGCCGGATTGGCCGAAGCGGCGGCCGTCGCTGCGCGCTTCTCGCCCAGGCGCTTGACCGTTGACGTAGCGGCGCCGGATTAGTAGCGTCTGAATACGTAACCTGATTGGCAGACTATACACGCGCGGCCGGGATAGGTTATTCTTGCCGGTGAAGCTGCGGGTTGGGTTTGGCCGCCCTGACCGTAGACGACGGGTTCACCCGACGGTGTTTCGTTGATCGCACCGAAGGGAATCCGCAGCAGACTTTCGTCGCAGGATCGACGTCATGAGATTGTTCCTACAGACAATTCACGCCGTGAACCTCCAGCGCACCGTAGGTCTGCACATCCGCAGCTCCTGTTCTCCCGCTCCGAACGCGGCGGGCTCTAAGTAGGCGTTCCGTCGAGATTCCGCTCTCGGACGCGCGCGGGAACCACGTAGCGCGTGCGCCGGCCAAGTGGCGACCGACCGGGCGATGACGCCCTGGCGGTCACGCGCCGTTCCGGCTCCGGCTGGGACGGCCGCGGCACTATGGGACAGGGCTCCAGCCCAACGCCACGAGGTAGAGTGCGGCGCGCGGCGCCGTCGTCGGGTCACCTGCTGGAGGCGCGCCGGTTTGTCGGCGCGGAAAAAGCTGACGCTGCTCGGCATGGGCAGGCGGGGACTACCCGTCGTCTGCTCGGCCGACGCTGACGCGTCGTCCGGTCACGGTACGCTCTTACGGTTCGTTTCGGACTAGCTGGTTACAAGTACTTCGAGTACAACCTCTCGGATCAAGTACGTGGACGGGCCGTACTAAGTACGTAGGAGGAAGGCGATGCAGCACGTGATGGAGGTCCTCGACGCGAGCGGGCACGTCGAGCTGACGTGGACGCCAGGGGACGCTGAGAGCGAGGCGACGGCGCGCGCGGAGTTCGATCGGCTGAAGGCCGCCGGGTTCGCGTTCTTCTCGACGCCTGGAGATGACGCGGAGGAGGTCATGGGCTGGCCGACGCGCGGTCGGCCGCCAGCGTGGACGAAGGCAGGGACGCTTGACGTGCGCACCGAGCCGATCGCGGAGCAGACGACGGAGTTCCGCCCTTATGCGAGCCGGACGGTCGCCGTCCGGCCGATGCGGGGAGGCTAGCGATGGCGAGGAAGGACGCGAAGCGGAACGTGCGCGCGGTCACGACGCTCCCGTGGGGCATGTCGGCGCTCGTCGACAGCCTCGTCGGGACGCTCTACGGGCAGACGCGCGCGGAGGTCCTGCGGTTCATGATCGTAAGTTGGGCGCACGACAACGCGCAGGCCGCGATCCGGCGCGAGACCGGGCAGGTGCGCTGATGCCGGACGCCTCGACGCAGCCGCCGGCCTACGGCGACGGTGGCTCCACGGCACGGACGCCGGCATGGGAGGAGACGGCTGACCTCGCCGGACGCCTCGCGCGCTCCGAGGTCGCGGCTGATACCTGCGTCGAATGGTGCGACTGGACGCCGGCTGCGCGCCGGGAGTGCATCGCGCTCGCGTGCTACGAGATCGGACGGCAACGGGACCGGCGGCCGCAGCGGATGGCGCGGCGCCTATTTAGGTCGTGGCTGACGCAACGCCAGCGCGACGAGCACCGGCGGCGCGGCTCTGTCGTCGTCCGCGGGTCCGCCGGCGGCACCTACCGCGTCCAGCCGGAGTCTGTCAGGACGACCGTCCGCGTCGAGCGGCACGGATCGCGGTGGTACGCACGCGGCGCCTGGTACTGCCTGCACCCGGAGGACGTGGACCTCCCGCCAGCCGACCTCGCGCTCGCGCACCTGCTCCTGCTGACAACCGATGAGCCGGCGTTCCTCGCGGCGGCGAACGCGCACGCGGCCGGCGACCAGATGTGGGACCGCGACTACCTGCGGCGCCTGCGTGAGGCACGCGACCGCGAGGCGGCAGCGTGAGCGTCCCGGACCTCTCGGCGATCAAGGCGCGGCTCCTGCCGAGACTCGACGACCCGTACTTCACGCGCGCGAACGAGCACGTCGGGAGGGGCTGCGATCACGTGAACGCCGGCATGACGCTCGACCACAAGTCGCGGACGGTCGCCTGCGCGTGCGGGACCGTCCTCGACCCGTTCGACGCCCTCGTGCTCTACGCGCGGAGCGAGGATCGCCTCGTCTCGACGCTGGGCGAGATGCGGAAGCGGGACGCGCGGCTGGCCGAAGAGAAGCAGCGCGAGAAGGCCCGGCGCCCGTTCGCGCGCGCGGTCGTCGGCCGAGCGGCGATTAAGGACGAGACGCTGAAGGCGGAGCCGACGACCGGCTACGCGCTGACGCTGGAGTGCGGTCACGCGGCGCGGTGCGGCCCGGAGCGCGTGCCGAAGCGCGTCACCTGCCGGACGTGCCAGGCGGCGGGTCGGGCGGCGGCAAGCCCGGGGCCGTGACTGTTTACTGTCCGCGCCGAATGAGCGTATACTGTCCGCATGACTTCCCCTCACGGGACGTGGCAGCGGTACCGGCGGGAGTGCCGGTGCCGGCGGTGCCGGGCCGCGTGGGCGGCGTACATCCGCCGCAACCGCACGGCGCACGGCGTGCGTCCGGGTGTGGCCCGGATCGCGAAGGAGATCGCGCACGTCGAGGCGCAGCTCTCGTCCGGGGACGGCGTCTCGGTCGGCGTCTCGCTGACGCCGCTCGGCGGCCAGCTCCTGCTCGCGGCGCAGCGGCGGCTCGGCGTCCGGCGGCACGAAGTCGTCGAGGAGCTGCTGCGGCGGTGCGGCCCGGCGCTGATCGAAGGGGCGCCGGCCTAAGAGAAGACAAAAACGGCCGCGCGGCATCTACCCCGCGCGGCCACCAGCAAGACCGGCCGAATGAGGCGGCCGCGCATGGTCACTTCCAATTATACGCAAGGCGTCCGATGCGGCTCCTGAGCCACCTGCAGTCGCTCGTGACGGAGTACTCGCCGCGCGTCCACGCGAACGGGTTCATTCAGATCGACATCACGCCCGCCGTCCGGCTTCACATCTGGGGTGACGCGCGGATCCCGAAGCAGAAGGTGCCGACGCCGATCCACGACCACGCGTTCGCGTTTACGAGCCGCGTGCTCGTCGGAAGCCTAACGCAGCGCGAGTACGTTGCCGACCGAGAACTGAGCCTGATCGCGCTTCCGCGAGGAACGCTCGTCTGTCAGCCTGCGTTACCGGCGAACGCGCTGATCTGTCAGCCGCATCGCGCGCAGATTCGACGCGGCGAGGATACGACGCTCGCGCCGGAAGGACCGGCCGTCATCGTCCTGCCGAGGCGCGCGTTCGACGTCTCGCCGGAATCCGGCCGCGATACGTATTCGATGGCCGTCGGCGATCTCCATGAGACGGTGCCGACCGAGCCGTCCGTCTCCGTGATCGTGAAGACAGGCGCGTCGCTCTCGCAGGGTGGACCGTCGCCGCTCATTATGGTGCCGTACGGCCAGACGCCGTCGAACGAGTTCGACCGACACGCGGCGCTGGCCTTCTCCCGTATGTGGCAGATCGTCGCGGATGCGGTCGCGGTCGATCCGGAGGCCGTCGCGACCGGGATCATGTGGGCGCTCGGTGCGGAGGTACGCGCGCTGTCCGAGCGGCTCGATGACATCCGGCAGGACGCGCGAGAGAATCGCCTTCATGAATGACCCGCGCGACGAGGCGCTCGGGATCGGCGAGGCGCGCCAGCCCGCGCGCGACGCCGTCCCGCCGCGAAAGACGCAGCCGTGCCGCATCTGCGGCGCCGACGCGCAGGTGCAGCTCTGCATCGAGGTCGAGCCGTTCGATGTGTGGTTCTGCCTCGCGCACGCGCCGTTCGGAAACAGGGTATGAGGGGGCAGCGCGAGAAGCGGCTCGCACCGAGTCCATTCGGTCCCGTTCGAGCCGGGGCGCCTCCACCAGACGCGTCGTTAATTGCTTAACAGGACGGAAAGGAACGACCGATGGCAGAACAGAGCACGGCGCTCGCGGAACGCGGGCAAGTGACGATCGACATCAAGACGCTGACCGGAAGCAACATCAAGACGCAGGCGGACCTCGCGGAGCGGATCCTCGCCATGCAGGACCGCGTCTTCCTGCTCTCGCCGATGGGCGCGGCCGGCGCTATTTCGCCCGGCTACGAGGTGACGCCGCTGCTCGTTCCGATTGACCCGAGCGTCGACACTGAAAGCGGGCGCGGCGCGGACGTCTACTTCCAGGCGAGCATCCACGCGAAGACGAAGGTGCAACGGCAGGGTGGCGGCTATGACCTTGTGCCGCTAGAGGTCTCGCTGAACCATTACGGCCTGCTGAGGATCCTGAACAACTTCGGCGTTAACGTCCGGCCGACGCGGTGGCTACAGGACGGCTCGACGGAACGGTACCTGTTCGTCTGTGAGACGGACGGAGACCTCATCGACTTCACCGGCCAGCTCCGGATGCTGCCGACCGGGATCGGGAGCCTCGACGCGCGCGACGGCAGCGCGGACATCGGGGAATGGACGCCTGACGAGTGGGCGCGTCGCGTCGCGGTCGCGAACCTGCAGCGCGAAAAGACGCCGGTCCCTGACCGGTGGAAGGTGAAGCCGGAGCCGATCAACGGGTGGACCGGCGAGCGCGTGATCCAGGTCCGGCGCTACGGCCGGCAGCTGGCGAAGACGAAGTCGCTGAACGGGCTCGCGCGGAAACTCGGCGTCAGGCAGTCCTACACGATCGCGGAGCTGAAGGCGAAGCCCTTCGTCATCCTGCGCGCGGTCTTCGTGCCGGACATGACGGACCCGCACGTGCGGCACATGGTCACGGCGGCGAACCTCGGCGCGCGCGACCTGCTCTATCCAGGTTCGTCAGCGCCGGCTGACGCGACCGCGGAGCTGCCGGTGACGCACGCACCGGGTGAGGTCGGCCGGACGCTCGTCGGCGAGATCGTCGCGCCGGAACCGGAGGCGCCGGAACGGATGCAGACGGCGCCTCCGCCGACGGATGCGCATCAGGTCGACTTCGAGGATCCGAAGCCGCAGCAGCCGGCGCCGGCCGACGACGAGGTCTACGTCGTGACGAAGGTGCTGGCGCAGGGCGACGGCGCGGCCCGGAGATTCTTCGTCGAGACGGACCGGCAGGTCACGCTCTATACGCCGGACGAGGCGCTGGCGAAGGTGCTGGTGAAGGCGGCGAAGGACAAGGCGCCGCGCCGGGTCGCGACGGAGCGCGTCGTCGTCGCCGGGCAGGCGTACCGGCAGGTGCTCGAAGTAGCGGCGGCTGACATGAAACTGTAGGCGGGCCAGATCCGATCGGAGGATATATGCAGCCGTATGCGATTAAACGATCCGAGACGATCACGTTCCCACCGTTCTCTGGCGTCCGCTGCCTGATGATGCCCTACGTCCAGGGCGATCCGTCGTCGGTGCCGGACGTCTACGCGGCGTATCGGCCGATCCTCGCGTCGCTCGTCCTGAAGGCTGGCGACGTCGGCTTCCTGACGATCGACGAATCGATCGCAACGGCCGGAACGCCGCATCGCGGCGCGCGCGCGCGGTTCGGACGCGCGCTCCATACGGAGGTCGGCCGTGATCCAGCGCGTCGCTACTACTGCTGGGGAGGTCGCGAAGGTGGCGGATGGGGCCGCGTCCATCGCGTGACGCTCGACGGCGACGTTCGGATCCTGCTCGCGAATAATCTCGGCGAGACCTGCGCGGTCTGGAACTCTGAGCATCCGGAGACGTCGCTCGACGGCGATATCGGCGACGTGGCGGCTAGCTATCCGTATGACGCTGCGGCGTTCCTCGGCGCCGGAGAGGTCTATGAGATCGGGATCCTGACGCCGCACGAGAGCCTTCCGGTCAGCGAGACGGTCGACCGTCAGTTCCTTCGGATCGTCTCATCCGGCGTCCACGGTCGCGAACCGTACTTCACGGAGAATCCGCTCATGGAGCGCGCGCTATGATCGCGTTCGTTGTCGCGGTACGCGCGCTGCTCGGTCTCGTCTGGCGCGCCGAACGGAACGCCGATCCGTCTCGCGCAGGAACCTATCCGAACGGCTCGGTGCCGGACGGCGCCGGTCCGGAGTCGACGGCGCTCCGCGCGATACGGTTCGCCTGCGCGTCCGTGAACAACTACCCGCGCCGGTTTACCGGCTCGTGGTGCATGGGCTACGGCTACGTCTGCGGGCGGTGCCACATGTACGCCGACCCTGTCTCGAAGGAGCACCTGCAGCAGATGTGCGACGCGCTGAACGCGCTACCGGCAGAGGAGCAGCAGATGGCCGCTGCGCAGACGAGCGGAGGAGGACCGAGCATATGAACGCGAAGGAACTGGCGGCCTACGACCTCTACGTCTCGGCTGCGATTGGTAGCCCGCTCGTCGCGGCGCAGGCCGGCATCGTCGACGTACGGCCGGATCAGGTCGCGGTGTACGTAGCTGGGTACGCCGACGCTATCGCGCGCGCGTGCATGGTGAAGCGCAGACGGTTCGGCGCCGGGGCGGTGACGAAACGAAAGGGACGCCAATGACGACGTCCTACCGCTTCGTCGCCGTCGGCGACCTACATCTCGTCGCCGGCCCGAGGAACGCGGACCGGCTGGCCGCGCTCGACTACGTGATCGGTGACGCGGCGCTGAACCCGGTCGACGCCTGGCTCTGGCCGGGCGACTTGACGCACGTCGGGATGACGATCGAGCTGCGGAACCTGCTCGCCGAGCGGACGATCCGCATGGCGGCGGGCGCACCGGTCGTCATCGTCCCAGGGAACCACGACCCGGAGGGCGACCTCGACTTCCTCGCACGGCTCAGGACGGTCTGGCCGGTCCACGTCTCGCGGAAGCCGGAGGTCGTCGACTGCGCGGTCAGGTCGGGACTCCACGTCGACTTCGGGAAGGATGCGGCGTTCGCGCTGTTCTGCCTGCCGTACCCGTCGAAGGGGATGCTCGTCGCGGCCGGGACGCCGCACGAGGGGATCGTCGCGACGGCCGACCGCGCGCTCGACCTGCTGTTCATGCAGGCCGGCGCGGACCTCGCCGCCGCCAGGGAGGCCGGTCGGCTAACCGGCGCGATCGGGCACGCGAACATCGCCGGGTCGGTCTCCTCGGTCGGCCAACCGCAGATCGGGCAGGAGATCGAGGTGACGGCGCAGCACCTCGCGCGTCTCGGGCCATGCTTCAAGGTCTTCAACCACATCCACAAGCACCAGCGCGTCGCGGACGGCGTCTATCCCGGCTCGCTTTGTCGGCTGGACTGGGGGGAAGTAGAACCGAAAGGGTACCTGGCGATTGAATGCGTGCGCCGCGAAGAGAACGCGGCGCCGGTCGCTCTCGGTGGCGGACTATCCGCGCATCCACGCATGGCGTGGTGGGGGCACGCGGAGACGTTCGTCGCGGTCCCGGTTGCGCCCATGTACCACGTCGAGGGCCGGCTCTCGCGCGAGGGGTTCGACTGGCAGGTGACGAAAGGGCCAGGTGGACCGAAGGATGATCCGCCGCCGGCGCTGATCGATGGCGACGGGCCTGATTGGACCGGCTGTGATGTCCGCGTCAGGGCGAGCTACCTGCAGTCGGAGCGCGACGTCCTCGTTGACGCGCGCGAATGCGTAAAGCGGACGTTCGCCTGCGCGCGGCGGTTCGAGTTCGAGCCGGTCGCCGTACTGGAGCGGCCGCTCCGGGCGCCGGAGGTCGTCGCCGCGCGGACGCTCGGCGGGAAGCTGCTGGCGTGGGCGCGGCTGACAGACACGGCGTGGTCGGAGGAAATCGTGCGCTGCGCCGACCTGCTGCAGCAGACGGAGGACGGCGACGCGGTCGTCGCGGAGGTCGAGGCGCGGCTGGCGCCGCTCGCGGACGTAACGGTACTGGAACCGGTATGACGGTAAAGCTCAGGATCGCCGCGATATATTTATTGCTCGCGATGTGGACATGGCAGTTCTGGGCACTCGTAGCAGTCGTCGCCTGTTGTGGATGGCTATCCGGATACGATGTCCGCTAAAAAACAGGAAATAGGTACGGTTATGGCGAACAGCGACAAGGGATTCGCGTCGATGGACAGGGTGAAGCAGCGCGGGATCGCGAGCAAAGGCGGGAAGGCCGCGCACGAGAAGGGCACCGCGCATCAGTGGACGTCCGAGGAGGCTATCGCCGCCGGCCGCAAGGGTGGCATGGCGGCACGCAGAAGGAAGCGCGTGTCCGACGCCGTCGACGACGCGCGGGAGGCTTAGGCGATGCGCCTCGAACGGCTCTCGCTCGGTGGCTTCAATCATTTCGCCGGCCGGTTCGTGCTGGATCTGACGGACCTGCCGGACGGCCTGATCGCGATCGTCGGTCCGAACGGCGCCGGGAAGACGACGGCGCTGGACGCCGCGATCGCGTGCCTCTACGGCCCTGGCGTCGCGAACAAGGCATTCCCGTCGCGTAACGGGACGCTGTTCCAGTACGCGACGAGCCGGGAGGCGTTCATCGAGACGGAATGGGACCTCGCCGAGCGCGGCCACGTGAAGTGCCGCGTCAACGTCGACGGCGACAGGCGGAAGGCCGAGGCCGTGCTGCTGGAACCGAATCTCGGCGTCTGCCGGACCCAGTGCGGCGGGATGATCGGGACGTGGCTGCCAGTCAACGTCAGCGGCCAGACGTCGACGTACCGGGACGCGGTCGCGGAGCGGTTCCCGTCGCTCCGCTCGCTGCTCGCCTCGGCGTACGCGGCGCAGAACCGGCGCGGCGGGTTCGGCGACCTCGGGCAGAAGGAGCGGCTGGAGCTGTTCGTCGAGCTGGCGGACCTCGCGCACCTGGAGGCGCGGAGCCAGACGGCCCGCCGGTGCCAGCAGGTCGCGGACGGCCTCTCGGCGCGAATCCGGGCCGCGGTGGACGCGCTGTCGCGGGACCTCTCGCCGGAGGCGCTCGCCGCCATGGCCGCGCGGCTCTCCGTCCTGCTCGACGAGGAAGCGACGGTTATCGCAGTCAGGGCAGTCGACGTCCGTCGCGAGGAGGCACTGGAGGCCGGCCTCCCAGACGCCATCGCGGCGGCCGAGCAGCACGTCGTGGCGCGGACGCGGGCGGACCAGCTCGCCGAGTCGGTCGGCCGCGCGGAGGCGGAGATCGAAGGGCATGACAGGGCGGCCGCGCGGATCCAGCGCGACCTCGCCGACGCCGTCGGCGCCGCCACGGACCGGCACACAGGGACGGTCACGGCCGTCGCGAAGCGGAGGAAGAAGGCGGTCGAGGCAGAGGCGCTGCTGACGGCTGACCGGCGGGAGCGGATCAGGAACAACGAGACGGTCCTCGCTCGCGCTGACGAGTACCGCGCGTCGGCTGCGGCGGTCGCGGACGCGGAGGCCGCCATCACCCAGGCACGCGACGCCGAGCGGCTGCATCGGGATGCCGCGGCCGACGCCGACCGCGCGTCGGCCGCCGGGTCGCGGCAGCTCGTCGCGCTCCTCGCGGCGAAGCGGGAACTGGCGGCCGCGGTCGAGCGGAGCGCGTTGATCGGCCGGGTCAAGTTCGGCGATGACTGCGCGGTGGAGCCCGTGTGCCAGCTCGTCGTCGACGCTGCGGCGGCGCGGGGCCGTATCCCGGACCTCGAGACGCAGGTCGCCGGCGAGCAGGCGCTCCGCGACCAACTTACCGGCCTCGCGCAGGCGTCCGCCTCCGCGCAGGCGGAGGTGCGCGCGGCGGAGTCGCGCCGGCAGGAGGCGGAGCAGCGCGCGCTCGGGAATAAGGCCGCGGCGGCGCTGGTGCCGAAGATCGAGCACGCGCAGGACCGGATCGACGAGTACCGCCGGGACGAGGTCGAGTCCGCGGCGGCCCACGCGGCGGCCCTCGCCGCGCTCGACGCAGAGGTGACGGCGGCCGACGACGCGCGCGCAGCGGAGTCGGCGGCCGCGCGTGAGACGGCAGGGACGCGCACGCGCGAGTCCGACGCCGCCAGGACCGCGCTCGCCGACCGGGTCCTGCTCCTCAGCGCGCAGGCGGCCACCGCCAGGAGTGAGGCCGACGGGACCGCAGGTGCGAGGGCGGCGCTCGACGCGCTCGCTGCCGCGCTCCGCTCCGCGCGGGACGAGATCGGGAAGTCAGATACGCGCCGCGCCGCGCTCGGCGCCGAGCGGACGGCACTTGTCGCGCGGCAGCGTGAGGCCGAGGACCGGCAGGCGCGGGTCGCCGAGCTGTCCCGTCGGCTCCGCGTGGTCGAGGACGAGGGGCTCGGATGGCAGGCGCTCGCGCGCGCCTGCGGGCGGGACGGGCTGCAGCGGCTGGAAATCGACGCGGCCGGGCCGGTCGTCTCGGACCTCGCGAACGACCTGCTCCGCGTCGGCTACGGGACGCAGTTTTCGGTCGAGATCGTCACGCAGGTCGCGACGGCCGACGGGAAGGACGTGAAGGAGAAGTTCACGATCCTCGCCGTCGACAACGCGCACGGCGGCGAGCCGCGGGACATCGGCGACCTCTCCGGCGGGGAGCGGGTCATCGTCGAGGAGGCGATCCGCTGCGCGCTCGCCTGCTACGTGAACCTGCGGAACCGGACGCGGATCGAGACCTTGTGGCGGGACGAGACGACCGGGGCGCTCGACGTGGAGCGCGCGCCGCAGTACGTCGCGATGCTGCGCCGGATGCTGACGCTGAGCGGTGCGCGGCAGTGCCTGTTCGTCACGCACGTCCCGGCGTGCGCGGCGCTGGCGGACGCGCAGGTCCGCGTCGAGGCAGGGACGGCGACGGTCGCGCTGCCGCCATACAGGAATATAGAGGTGGCGGCATGAGGTCACGGGTCAAGGCCGCGCGCGAGTTGGCGCGCCAGCTGGCTAAGGGCGGCCATCAGTCATGGGCTGATATCGGGCAGGCGATCGCGGACCTGCTCACTGGCGAGGCGACGTCGGAGGTCGTGGCGACGGTCGCGGCCGACCTGCGCACGGCGTGGCGGGAGAGCGGCGCGTGCGCGACGTATAGCCGGCGCGCGACCTTTAACGACAAGGCCGACGACTCAACGGCCTGCAACGGCTGCGGGATCGCCGAGGTGCCGCACCGGTTGCTCCAGTTCGCCGAGCGGCTGGAGCGGAACGCGAAGGGGACGTCGTGAAGGTCCGCCTCACGCTCGACGTCGGCGCGCACGAGCGGTACGTCGTGGCGAAGTACTTCGCGCCGGCCGCGAAGGACGGGACCGCCGACCGCCGCCGGCTCCGCGCGTCGCGGGCGCAGGTGCGGCGGTTCGTCGCGGCGGCGCTGCGGAGCGCGGTGCGCGACCACGTGGAGCGCTTGCGCGGCAAGAGCCGCGGGACGGCGCACCGGCTCGAAGCCGGAGCTGGAGGCGACGGCGAGACGCTCACGCTGCCGCCGTCTCCGCAGCGGAGCCTGGAGTGGTAGCGGCGCGCTCGCGCATACTGGCGCGGCCGGACCTGCTGCAGCGATGCGTCTGCGGGAATACGTTGCGCGTCGCCGGGTCGTGGACTTGCTGGTCCTGCGGGACGTGCCACCGGATCTTGGAGCGGGAGGGGACGAGTGACGGACGAACTGACGCTGGAGCCGCCAGGCGGCAAGCGGAAGCGCAAGGTGCCGACGCCGCAGGAGAAGCTCGACTCTGGGTCGCCGACCGTGAGGCTTGAAGGCGCGTTCCAGCTCGCGTACGAGAAGCAATGGGGATTCCCCTACTTCCAGACGTCGCCGGCAGAAGACCGGAAGCACCTCGCGCAGATGCACGCACAGCTCGGCGAGGAGACGGCGTGCGGCCTCATCGCGGAATTCTTCGCGGCCGTGCGCCCTGTCGCGCAGGGCGGTGATCCGGTCGTCAGCAGGTGCCGCCACAGCAACGTCCGGGACTTCGCGTTCCACGCCCAGTACCTGCTGCTGCGGCGGAAGCGCGGCGCGGCCCTCGCAGACCGCACCGCTGACAACGTCAGCGAGATCATGAAGGCGACGGGGAGGACGAGACGATGATCGCACGGTTCCTGGCCCGGCTGGTCCATCGCATGTACGTGCGCGACATGGACGCGGCGCTCGCCGAGACGGACCGGCGCCTGCGGGCGACTGGCCGCGTCGACGTCTCGCCGTTGCTGGACGTGCTGCGGATATGGAGACGCTACCTCGCTCCGCTTGGGGAGGATCACCAGGCCGTCCGTGAACTGGAGGCGCTCTACGCCCGGGGGCTGTCGGTGCAGAGCCGCGCGCGCGCGCAGTGGACGGAGGCGCAGGACGCCTGACGGCATCGCGCGTGAGGTGCTCGGCCCGGACCTCGACCCGGAGGCGCGGAAGGCGCTCGTCGTCCGCCTCGCGTGCGCCGTCGGGACGGCGCTCGACGCGGCGACGGAGGATGAGATCGCGGCAGCCGCCGGGACGCAGCGGATCGAGGCCGGGCTCGTCGCCTCCGCGCTGCGCGCGGCGCTGGAATCATTCATCCGGACGTGCGTACCGAGCCATGCGCAGCGTGCGCGGTACTGGCAGCAGATCGCGCTGGAGTCCGTCGAGGCGCGCGACGAGGAGGGCCGGCTGGCGCAGATCGAAGCGTCGCTGGGTCAGAGGAGGAACTGATGGAGCCGCGGAAGGACCAGGACGCGTTCCGCGAGGCCGCGCGGCGCAAGCTCGCCGCCGTCGCCGGCGCGTCCGTCGAGCTGTACGCCGACGTCCACTACATGGCGGACGGCGGCGCGTTCGTCGAGGCGCAGCTCTGGATCGCCGAGGCGGACGTGCCGGCGGCGCCTGAGCCTGTAACGGAGCCGAGCCGCGATGCCTGACGATGCCTTTACGATGCTCGAACGGATCGAGGAGCTGCTGCTGACCGGGCACTATGAATGGGCGCGCCGGACGCTTGAGGGAATCGCTCAGACGATTGACGCGACCGACACGGTGACCATCCGGCAGCAGGAGGCGGTCGAGCATATCATTGTCGGACGGCTGAAGCACGACGTGAGGGACTGACCGATGACGGAGCGCGAGCAGTTCGAGGCGATACTAACGCGGGCTGGCGTGACGTGTCATATGGAGCAGGTTGATAGCCGAGACAGGCTGCAGCCGCCGTGCGGCGGCGTCGAGGTCGTGATTAACGCGAAGGACAGCGAGCGGAACCTCTGGTATCCCGGGTTCCAGGTCATTTTCCATTCGACATCTCTGGCGCCCTGCGTGCGGTAGGCGTATGGGAATGAGCGTGGACGTCGTCGTCATCAACTTCGTGCAGTACAGACTCGCCGGGTCGGCGCTGAAGGCCGACGGGGACGTCGCTGACTGGTTCGGTGCGCTGCTGTTCGAGCTGGCGGAGCGGCACGGCATCAAGCTCGCAGAGGCGCGCGTCAGGATCTACGCGGCCGACCTCGCGGAGTTCGAGCCGGCGCAGGTCGTCGCCGCCGCGCGGCGCGCGAGCCGGGAAGGCTCCGGGTTCTTCCCGCACAGTGCGGAGATACGGAAGGCGCTCGTCGGTTCGGCCGACGACGCCGCGCTGCTCGCCTGGAACGGGCTGGAGCGCGCGGCGGAGCAGGTCGGCTCCTACCGGTCGCTGGAGATCGAGGACCCGGTGACGGCGGCCGCGCTGCTGGCGACGTTCGGGGCGTGGTCGGCGTTCTGCGCCACGCCGGCCGGGCCGGCGCTGCTGGTCAAGCGGCAGGAGTTCCTCGCAGCCTACCGCCGGGCGCAGCGTGAGCGGCCGAGCGGCGCGCAGCCGGTGCGCTGCGCCGGGCTGTTGGAGGTCGGCCTCGCCAGGCTGACGGCCGGCGGGGAGATTGTGCACAGGCGAGAGCGTCCGGCATCGCTGTCAGCGGGCGCTGAGGTTAATCGCTTAACGGCTGGCGGCGGAGGTGACACGGATGGCGAAGACGAAGCGCAGTAGGCAGGCGGACCTCCCGGAGATGACCGAGCGGAAGATCAAGGACATCGAGGAGGCGGCGGATGACTACATCGAGCAGCGCGACGCGCGGATGTCGCTCACGAAGAAGGAGGTCGCGGCGAAGGGCGAGCTGAAGAAGGTGATGATGCGGCACAAGAAGGACCGGTACGAGTCCGAGGACATCGTGATCGAGATCGAGCCGCCGGACGGCGAGAGCACGATTACGGTCCGACGGAAGAAGAAGAAGCCGGTCGTGAAGGTCAATGCCGAGAAGGACGAGTAGGAAGCCGGTGCGCAGGGCGGCCGCGGCGGCCGATCTCGCTGACGCCATCGACGCGCTACTCGGAGGACGTCGTGGCGATTGACATGTCCCGCTCTCCGATCCCGAAAGGGGAGCCGCGGAAGCGGACGAAGGCCAGGCGGCAGCGCGCCGAAAAGACAAGGAAGGTCTGGGTGCGCGCGCGAGTGATGGCGCGCGACCACGACCGCTGCCGTCTCTCCTGGTACGCGGAAACACAGGCGCTATTCGGGGCCTGCAGCGGGGAGCTGCAATGGGCGCACTGGGGGCCATACCGCCGGAGCAAGACGCGCGGGCAGGCGCCGGAGCGGCGGCACTGCCAGCAAGGTGGCCTGGCGCTGTGCGACGGCCATCACGACGACTACGACGAGGGACGGCTGACGATCGACGCGCTGACGGAGCAGGAGTGCGACGGGCGCCTGCGGTTCGAGCGCGACGGGCAGGTCTGGGAGGAGCCGGCGGCATGAGCGAGCACGACTGGTACACGACGGCGTCCGGGATCGCGTTCCTGCCGCTCGCGCCACGCATGGAGGACATCCGCATCGAGGACATCGCGCACGCGCTCGCGGCGACGAACAGGTTCAACGGCCACGCGCGCGTTCCGTATTCCGTCGCCCAGCACTCGGTGCTCGTCAGCCGCGCCCTCCGCGACGGCGGCGGCACGCGCCAGGACCAGCTCCACGGCCTGCTCCACGACGCCGCCGAGGCGTACCTCTGCGACGTCCCGCGTCCGCTGAAGCGACGGCCGGAGATGGCGGCGTACCGGGAGGCCGAGGCGCGGCTGCAGGCGATGATCTACGCGCGGTTCGGACTGCCGCCGGAGGAGCCGGCGTCGCTGAAGCTTGTCGACCGGCGGATGCTGCGGACGGAGCAGCGGGACCTGATGCCGCCATCACCGCTGCCGGACGCCAGACCGGAGGAGCCGTACGCCGCGACGGTGGTCCCGTGGACGTTCGAGGCCGCGCGCATGCTGTTCCACGTAATGTACTCGATTATTCACGAGGATCTGTCCGAATGAGTCTCTTCGGACCGACCGTCGCCGTACCACCGCAAGCCGGACGCTATCATGTCTTGTATCAAGATCCGCCGTGGCCGGAACGCGGCGGTGGTCAGATCAAACGCGGCGCCGACAAGCACTACGACCTGATGGACGTCGACGCGATCGTCGATCTCTTCCGGACGTTCGGCGAATGGTCCGCGCCGGACGCGCATCTCTACTGCTGGGTCACGAACAACTACCTACAGGCCGGTCTCGACTGCCTTAAGGCGGCAGGCTTCCGCTACGTCACTATCTGTACGTGGGTGAAAGATAGGCCAGGACTCGGTCAGTATTTCCGTGGCAAGACTGAGCACGTACTTTTCGCAGTTCGCGGTTCGCTGCCGTATCGCGTGAAGGCCGACGGGAAACGCGCGCAGGGTGAGACCGTGTTCTACGCGCCGGAGCCGACCGATCTCGATCTGCTCCTTCCGGCCGACCTACCTGACGCGTTCGAAGCGCCGAGACGCGAGCATTCGAAGAAGCCGGAAGAGATGCGGCGGATCATCGAGTGCGTGAGCGCCGGTCCATACCTCGAACAGTTCGCTCGGCGTACCGCGCCTGGGTGGGACGTATGGGGCGCAGAAGCTCCGAAGGAACAGTGATAGATGTCCTGCGTTCGACGAACCATAGAGTCCGCTTACTCTCTATCTTCGAAAGGATCGCGTGACGAAGAACTTCGCAGTCGTGCAGGAGACGATCGTATCCGTCGGCATCAGCGAGTACTTCGAGGTGACGCCGAAGGGGCTGGTCGTGACCGGCAATCCGTCGTTCGACGCGTGCGAGGCACTATGGGAGACGCTACGGACGTTCGAGCGGTGCATTCAGATGTCGCTCGGCGACGCGGCGAAGTACTTCCGGAAGCGGTTCGGCGACCGGGCCGACCAGATCCTCAGCGCCGCGACCGGCTGGTCGGACGAGACTCAGCGCGGCTACGAGTGGGTGGCGGAGAAGGTGCCGGAGGCAGTCCGGCGGCTCGACGTCCTGACGTTCAGCCACCATCAGAAGGTCGCCGCGCTGCCGCCCCCGCAGCAGAAGAAGTGGCTCGACAAGGCCGCGGAGGGCGAGGACGGGAGGCCATGGTCCGTCGCGCGGCTGGATAAGGCGATCAAGGCCGGCGCCGACCAGGCGATCAGCGAGTGGGGCTTTTCGGCCTCGTTCGCCGACGTGCGGAAGCGGGACGACGCGATGAGCAGGCTCGAGGGGCAGGGCGCACGCTGCCGCGCGTGGGAGAAGCGCGGGCCGTGAGCCGGATCGCGCAGGAGATGCAGCGGCAGGCGGACGAGATGCGCCTGACGAGGAAGAGGTCGGCGGCGTCCTCTCGCGGGCAGGAGTATGACAGGGCAGGCGCCGCGGCGCGCGTGGCAGTGAAGCGGCAAGCAAGGAGGACAGATGTGCCATTCGGGGACGAGACAATAGGCAAGGGACCGGACACGGGCAGCCCGCCCGTGACGGACGTGACGGAGCAACTGCTGCCGGATCCACCGGCGGCACAGACGGTGGAAGCCGGAGGGGACGACGACATGGCGAAGAAGAAGGCAACAGGCAAAGTTAAGCGCGCGCGCAAAGTTACGAAGGCTGCGCCGAAGCCGAGAACGCCGCGCGCCCAAGGGGTCATGATGACGAAGGAGACGCCGCTCGATCCGTTGGCAGGCGTGCGCAAGAACCCGAAGAACAAGGTGCTGTTCATCAACAGGGATGCGGCGCTCGCACTAGTCCACCGACTGCTCAAGGACGCCGTCGGCGGCGGAAAGCTGACGGACGCGGAGCGGTTCGAGGCAGACAGGCTGCTCGCGCGCATCGACGCGCGGGCCTGAAAAGGATACGCCCATGGTGATAGACGACGCGCGGAAGCCGGCGCAGCCGGTGGATGGCCTGCTCGAGGACATGTTCGATCTAGAAACGGTCGAGCGGATGAAGGAGGCGCAGGCGTCGGACGCGTTCCAGCGCGTCGACTTGGATACGACCAATCCGGAGTATCGCTGTCCGCACTGCGGCTACGAGTGGCGCGGCAACCCACTGCCGCCGACCGGCGCGGAGATCAATGAGGACGGCGATGGCGAAGCGTAGGGCGTCGGATGACTGGCAGCTCGGCATGTCGTTCGACGCCGAGACCGGCGCCGAGACAGTCGTCCCGATCGACGTACCTGGTGTCGCCGAGCCGGACCCACTCGACGAGATCCTGGCTGCGCCGTCGGCCGCGCCGTTCGTCTTCGACGGTGTTCCGTTCGGGTCCGTCGGTGAGCTGCTCGCCGAGTGCGTGCCTGACGTGGACGCGGAGGTCGGCCTGGCGACCGACGCCGCGCCTCCTGAGGAGCCGGACGAGGATCTGTCACTGAACACGCGCGTCTGCATCGTCGATGCAGACGCGCAGGCGCCGACGGTCATGGCAGCCGGCATGGGCGACGCGAAGCTGACGCAGACCTACCTCGGTGATGAGCGGACCGGGTCGCATCGGTTCGACATCGCCGGTGCGCGCCGCCTCGTCGTGCCTCCTGATAAACCTGCGCCGACGGTGATGGCTGGTGGGATCGGATCGGTAAATACCTCGCAATACACCGACGGTGTATTGCGAGGGAGCGCTGCTGAGGACGGCGTAAAGCCTCAGTACCGCATCCCGCTGATGCGTGAGATCGCCGCCGTCCAGTCGAATGGGCTGCTCGCCGTGTCGACGTTTACCGGCTGCGGCGGCAGCGACCTCGGGCTAGAGATGGCCGGCTACGACGTCCTGTGGGGCAACGAGTTCATACCTGCCGCGCAGGACACGTTCCGCGCGAACCACCCGCGGTCGCTGCTGGATACGCGAGACATCCGGACCGTGACCGGCGCGGAGATCACGGCCGCGCTCGGCGGCAGGGAGATCGACCTGTTCGTCGGCTCACCTCCGTGCGCGTCGTTTAGTACGGCAGGTAAGGGCAGCAAGGGCTGGGGCCAGGTGCGGTCCTACAGTGACACGAAGCAGCGGACGGATGATCTGTTTGAGCAGTACATCAGACTCGTGGATGAACTGCGCCCACGCGCGTTCGTAGCTGAGAACGTCGCCGGGATGGTGAAGGGCGTCGCGGTCGGGTTCTTCAGGCGCTACCTGCGGAAAATGCGGACGCTGCCGTACAACGTCGAGGCCAGGCTCTTGGATGCGCAGTGGCTCGGTGTCCCGCAGCGGCGCGTGCGGCTGATCTTTATCGGCGTGCGGAAGGATGTCGGCCGACCGGCGTGGCCGCGGAAGCTGGCGCACCGTTACTCGATCCGTGAGGCGATCCCATGGATTACCTCCGCGACGGCGAAGGGGCACAGCGACAGCGACTGGCAGAAGCCGGAAGATCGGATGAACGCTGAGGCACCGTGTCCGACGGTGCCTACTGGTGACAGCATGGGCTCCTTCTACGGCCATAACGTTGAACGAGTTACGATCCAAGAGGACGACTACGGAGAAGGCGTCGGCCGCCTGCGCAGCATTGATGCGCCTGGTGGGATCGGCGCGAATCGCGCCGATCCCAGAGACTTACCGCGCGTCATCTACGATGAGGGCTATAAAGGAACGCCGCCGAGAGACGTAACAGATGCCCCGGCGCCGACCATAAAGGTCGGCGCCGGGAGTTTATGTTCAACGCATTTCATCGTTGACGGTGGCGGTCCCCCTGATGCCGATACGGTCCTCGGCGACAAGCGGCTGCAATCTATTTCGGACCGCCAGTGTGACGTTGTGATCGAGGGCTCACACGGCTATGACGGCCACGCGCCGAGGTCTGTTGATGAACCGTCGGAAACGATCACCAACCGGACGCTGAGTGTTATCACTCAGCGTCCGGTTGAGACGGTCATCACCGATCGGAGCGGTTCGCAATTCCACCGGATTGATTCAAGCATCGACGAGCCGGCCGTTACGATTAAGGCGACGGAGTCGATGCAGGCGCTGCTCGACGAGCAGCGCCTGCATGAACCGAGCTACGGTGTGGAACCGCAGAGCGCCTTAGGGAACGCGGTCGGACTGGAGTGGGATAAGTTGCAACCAGGTGAGCAGAGCGATAAGTACCTGAGCCTGATCCGGCCTCACCCAGATGACGTGTGTCCGACGGTCACGCAACTCGGCGGTACGTCAGCTGCATCCGTCACGCATCCGTTAGAGCGGCGAAAGTTCACCATCGCCGAGCTGCGCCGCATCTGTGGGTTCCCGGACGACTTCGTCTTGACCGGCACGTACTCGCAGCAGTGGGAGCGGCTCGGCCGCGCCGTGCCGCCACCGATGATGCGCGCGGTCGGCGAGGCGCTGGTCGCGGTGCTCAAGAAGGACGGCGCCTAATGTGCGGCGTCGTGGCGGCTTTCGATCTCGGCACGGTTGAGCGCGGCGTCGAGGCGACTCGCCATCGCGGGCCGGACGCGATGGGCATCGTCCAGCACGGAGGCGTCGCGCTCGGCCACGCGCGTCTCGCCGTCGTCGACCTGGACCCGCGCAGCGACCAGCCGTTCGTCGTCGGTCGCACGACGCTCAGCTACAACGGCGAGGTCTGGAACCACAAGGCCGTGCGCGCGGAGCTGCAGGCGCTCGGGCGCCGGTTCAGGACGGCCGGCGACACGGAAGTGGTCGCGACGGCGTTGGACGAGTGGGGCTGGGAAGGGCTCCTGCGGCTGGACGGGATGTTCGCTGCGGCGTGGACGCACGGTGATGGGCAGCTCTGGCTGGCGCGGGACCGGTTCGGCGAGATCCCGCTGCACTACACGGAGACGGCCGCGGCCAGCGAGCTGAAGGTCCTGCAGGCGGCCGGCCGGATGGGGCCGGCCAGCTACGTGCCACCAGGAGCGGTCGTGGTCCTCGGCAATGCTAGCGCAAGCCGGTCGTTCTCCTTTCACACCAACGGGCAGCCTGAGCCGTCAGCGCTGGGATTTGAGGCAGCTGCCTCCGCCGTCCGGTCGGCCGTCATCCGTGGGGTGGCAGACCGGACCATGGCCGACGTGCCGGTCTGCGCGCTGCTGTCCGGAGGGCTGGACTCGACCGTCGTGGCGTGGTCTGCGCTGCAGGCGATGCCGGCCTTGGTGACCTACGTGGCCGTGCAGGATCGTCGATCCAGCGACCTCAGGATGGCTAGGATGGCTGCTTCCGACCTCGGCGTGGACCTGCGCGAGGTCGACATCCCGGCGCCGACGCCGACAGACCTGGCGCGGACGGTCGCGGCCATCGAGCTGCCGCACAAGGCGCAGGTCGAGATCGGCTGGGCCTGCCTGGTCCTGGCAGCGCGGATCCGGTCGGACGGGTTCAAGGTCGTGTTCTCCGGCGAGGGCTCGGACGAGCTGTGGGGGTCGTACGGGTTCGCCTACCACGGCATCAAGGCCGAGGGCTGGCACGCGTACCGGCGCCGGCTGTTCCTTGACCAGCACCGGAAGAACTTCGCGCGCTGCAACAAGGCGTTCATGACGGCCGGCGTCGAGTGCCGGTTGCCGTTCCTGCACCCGCCGCTCGTCGACCTGGCGTGGAGCCTGCCGGAGACGTCCGTCCGACGCGACCGGCGACCGAAGGCCGTGCTTGAGGAAGCGTTCAAGGACGTGGTGCCGCGCGCGATCCTGCGTCGCGCGAAGGTGGCGTTCCAGGAAGGGCTCGGGATGCGCGAGGCGGCGGCGGCGGCCGTGGACGCGCCGGCGACGTTCTACCGCGAGACGTTCGAGAGGATGTATGGTGAGACCGTTGATCGTCGGCGAGGCGCCGGCGCGGACAGGGGATCCACGGAGGCCGATCACGGGCGCGTGCGGCCGGAAGCTGGCGACGCTCAGCGGGATCTCTTTTGACGCGTTCGTCAGGCGCTTCGCGCGCGCGAACGTCCTGCAGGCGTGGCCTGGGGCCGCAGGCAAGGGGTCGTCATTCCCGATCGCCGAGGCGATGGTAGGGTCGGATCGGATTCGGCGGCGGTTCACGCGAGGGCGCACGGTCGTCGTCCTCGGTCACAGGGCGGCGTCGGCGCTCGGCGTCTTCGGCGCGACGTACTTTCGGCCGGTCACGATCCGCGGCGCGACGGTCGTCGTCGTGCCGCATCCGTCTGGAGTCAACAGGTGGTACAACTCGCGCGCGAATGCCAGTCGGATGGGACGGTTCATGCGCGCGCTCGCGAAGGGAGAGCGATAGGATCGCGATGGTTGTCTACTGCGTGACTAATGCGTGGCGCATGAAAATTAGCGCGGCGCATCTCGGTAAGACTCGATCCGTCGAACACCGCAGGCGGATCAGTGAAGGAATGCGCGGGAAGAAGCGAGGTCCGTATGCCAGAAACGCGCGATAAAACAATGCCTGTCGGGAAATGGGAGTTCAACGATGACGTTACCAACGCATTTTCGGACATGCTGCAGCGGTCGATCCCGCAGTATGACGTCATGCGTGACGCCGTGCTGTCCGTCGGCAGGCAGTTCGCGCAGCAGCGGACGCACGTTCTCGACATCGGCTGCTCGCGCGGCGAGGCGCTGGCGCCGTTCGTCGAGGAGTTCTACCCGAAGCCGAAGTTCATCGACAAGTTCGTCGGCGTCGAGATCAGCGAGCCGATGCTCGCGGCGGCGCGCAAGCGGTTCGAGGGCCACGTCGCCAACGGCATCGTCGAGATCCTGCCGATGGACCTGCGCGTGGAATACCCGCAGGTCCGCGCGTCCGTGACGCTGTCCGTGTTCACGCTGCAGTTCATTCCGATCGAGCACCGGCAGCGCGTCGTGCAGGACGTCTACGACCACACGGTCCACGGCGGCGCGTTCATCCTCGTCGAGAAGGTCCTCGGCGAGACGGCGCGGCTGGACCGCGTCATGGTGGAGCGGTACTACCGGATGAAGGCGGACAACGGCTATTCGCAGGAGGCGATCGAGCGGAAGCGCCTGTCGCTCGAGGGCGTCCTCGTGCCGGTCACGGCGTCGTGGAATATGGAGCTGCTACGCCAGGCCGGGTTCAAGGAGATCGACACGTTCTGGGCCTGGATGAACTTCCGCGGCTTCGTCGGCGTGAAACGATGAACGTCATGGCGAACGTCAGGGCGTCAGATCCGGACACGAGCCACGCCGCCGCCGTACGTGGTCCGGAGGTGCGACGGAAGGACCTCGACACCGCGCTCGCGCACCTGCGCCAGGCCGGGCAGGCTGGATTGACGGACTTCGAGCTGGCCGCAAAGATGAACAGGCAGCAGACCAGCGCCGGAAAGCGGCGCGGCGAACTCCGCGACGCCGGTCTCGTGCGCGACAGCGGCCGTCGTCGTCGCGCGCCGAGCGGCAGTTCTGCCATCGTGTGGGAATCCGTCCCACAGCAAGGAGACTTATGGGTTCGCTGAACAAGGTGATCGCGATCGGCAACCTCGGGCGTGACTGCGAGATGCGCTACACGCCGGGCGGGCAGGCCGTCGGGACGTTCAGCATCGCGTGCACGGAGGCCTGGACGGACCGCGAGAGCGGCGAGAAGAAGGAGCGGACCGAATGGATCCGTTGCGTCCTCTGGGGCAAGCAGGCGGAGAGCCTGCAGGAGTACCTGAAGAAGGGGAAGCAGGTCGCGATCGAGGGGTCGATGCAGACGCGGTCCTGGGACGACAAGGACGGGAACAAGAAGTGGATGACGGAGGTCAAGGTCCACCGCGTGACGCTGCTCGGCGGCGGGCCGCGGAGCGACCGTGGCCGGGACGAACAGCCGGCGCGGAACGACGACGCCGGGGCGCAGCCGGAGTACGCGGCGGACCCGTCGGCGATGACGCCGGTCACAGACGACTACATCCCGTTCTAGAGGGACACGATGACCGAAAAGCAGCAGTTCGAGGCCATGCTCACGCGCGCAGGCGTGGTCTTCAGCACCGACGACGCAACAGGGGAGTTGACCGTCGTCGCCAAGGACGGAGAGCAGATCGCCTTAAAGAAACCTGGCGCGCCGCACAACCTCGGATACTCAGGGTTTATGGCAGTGTTCCGGTTTACGCCAGCCGGCCTGCTGGCGGACGTCGGGATCTGGGAATAGGAATGCGGATAGGAACGCGCAGCGTCCTTTTCGTGTGGTACCGAAATGTGCAGGACTACGTGCGCCGTTGGGTCGATGTGCACAAGGACGGCCGATAGATGGCGACGAACGCAGGCCGTGGCGCGTACTATAAGGGCCGCTCGAAGAAGCACTTGGAGCGCGCCGGCTATCAAGTCGCAGACATGGAACTCGTGCGGACTGTCTGGACTCCAAATGGCCCTGTGCCGACGAAGCGCGATCAGTGGGGCTCGGACCTTGTGGCAAAGAATAGTTCGGAGACTGTCTATGTTCAGGTTAAGAGCGTAGCTATGCGACGCAGGCCAGACGTTGCGGCTGCTATGCGGGCTTTCATCGCCGCTGGGCCGTGGCCACCACACACGCGTCGAGTAGTGCATGTGTGGCGTAAGTTCGATGCTGCCCCGGAGGTGATCGAGTGTCCGTGACCGTGCCGACTGTCGACCGGGTGCTCCCACACGATCTCGAGGCCGAGCGGTCGATCCTCGGCGCGATCCTCGTCGAGAACTCCGGCTGGGCGAAGGCCGCAGCCATCATCGCCGGTGCGTCCTTCTACCGCGACGCACACCGGCGGATCTGGGAGGCGATGCAGCGGCTCGCCGCCGCCGGGTCGGCGCTGGACTTCGGACTGCTCCGGAGCGAGCTGCACCGGACTGGCGAGGAGGACGAAGTCGGCGGGGCCGCCTATATCGCGTCGCTCGTAGATGGCGTGCCTCGCTCCGTGAACGTCGAGCACTACTGCCGCGTCGTCCGCGCCAAGGCGCTCCTCCGGGAGACGATCTACGCGGCGAACCAGATCCTGACGAACGCGTACGACGCGGAGACGGACCCAGCGATGATCGTCGAGGACGGCGTCACGCGGCTGCTCTCGCTCGCGCGTCCGGAGTCCGCTGGCCCAGTCCGGATCGGCACCGCGGCGCTCGACTACCTGCTCGAGCTGGAGACGCCGCCGGAGGCCGGCCTCTCTGTCGCGACCGGGTTCGCCGACCTCGACGAGATGCTCCTCGGCGGCTTCCAGCGGAAACGGCTCGTGATGATCGCCGGCCGTCCGGGAATGGGCAAGACCACGCTGGCGATGAACATCGCCGAGCACGCCGCAGAGTCCGGCGGGTCTGTCGTCGTGTTCTCGCTGGAGCAGGATAGGCGCGCGCTCGCCGAGATGGCAGTCGCGCGGCAGGCCGGAATCGACTCGCACAGGCTCCGGGCGCGCGCGATCGGGCAGAAGGACGGCGTGCGGCTCGCGGCCGCGGTGGAGCGGCTCGGGCGGATGCGGCTGCTCATCGTCGACGACGTCCTGACCCAGACGCAGATGCAGGCGTGGGCGCGGCGGCTCAGCGAGGAGCACGAGGCGCGCCTTTTCATCGTCGACTACCTGCAGCTGATGGGTGACCTGAAGGCGCGCGACCGGCGGGTCGAGGTCGACCAGCTCTCTCGCGAGTTCAAGCGCATGGCGAAGGACCTCGACGCGGTCGTCGTCGTGCTCTCGCAGCTGACGCGCGGGCCGGAGCAGCGCGCGGACAAGCGTCCGCAGATGTCCGACCTGAAGGAGTCCGGGGCGTTAGAGGCGGACGCGGACCACATCGTGCTGATCTACCGTGACGACGCCTACAACCGTGACCCGAATAACCCTGAGGCCGGGATCGCGGAGCTGATCTTGGCGAAGAACAAGGGCGGGCCGACGGGCGTGGCGAGGGTAGCGTACATACGGGAGCAGTCGCGGTTCGCGAGCCTCGCGATGTGGAGCGAATGAGATTGATTTCGAGTTGCGCGGTTCCGGCTTCGGCCGGCGCGGGTCAGGACGAGTCGTCAAATCAGATAGCTAACCTGTATCGGAGGGGTGACTCTCGGATCTGGATGTGGCAGTCGGGTACTGATGATGAGGATCTGAAGAGAGCCCGCGGGACCGGTGTGTTACCGTGTCCGGCCGCGCGCGTTTTACTAACGGCTCCGGAAAGGGGCTATACTTGCCGCCGATCCTGTACATGCTGACGCCAGCCGCGCTGGTCACGTCGCTCGCCGTCGTCGCAATCGTCCTGACGGCGTCATACGCCATCATCCGCGTCATCGTGCGCCTCCGCGCCGGCCGGCCGGCCCGGCTCGCCGACAAGCTGATCGCGGCGAACGCCTTCCGGTACCGCGACGGCATGCGGACGCAGGACCGGCTAAAGACGGACACGGCCGGCGAGCGCGTCTGGCAGGCGGCTGTCCGGGCGCAGCGAAAGGCGCGTAAGAGCAAGCCGGCCGCGAAGGCGCCGGCGAAGCCGAGGCTCGTCGCGTGAGCACGGTCGCGACACGCCACCGTACCGACCACAGGCTCGACACAGTGCCGGAGCGGCCGCTAACGGATGGCGAGCTGCACCGGCTCGGCGTCCTCGTCAACCAGCGGCTCGACATCGGCTCGATCCTAGGCGCCGACGTCGACACGTCAACCCTCGTCCTTATCCGGCGGCTTATCGGGACTGAACGCGCGCGGCGGCTGCATGGCGGTACGTAAGAAAGATTCCATCGCGGCACCGTACGGCAACCGTATCGTCGGGACGGCGATGGTTCCTGCCGGGCAGCTCCTCGCGAACGAGCTGAACCCGTTCGTCCATCCGAAGCCGCAGCAGGACGTCCTCGACGGCATGCTCACGCGCGTCGGCTTCGTCCAGCACGTGCTCGTCAACCGCCGGTCAGACCAGTCATGGGGCCAGCAGCGCGGCGTCGAGGCGGTGATCGACGGGCACCTGCGCGTCGAACTCGCGCTCACGCGCGGCGAGGAAACGGACGTGCCGGTCGCGTACGTCGACTGCACCGCCGATGAAGAGCGCGCGCTCCTACTGTCGATCAATCCGATCGCGACAATGGTCGTGCCGGACGCAGCGAAGATCGCCGAGATGGCGCTCGAGCTGCCGGAGGACCTACGCGCGTTGACGGAGGTCCTCCGGCAGGAGCGGAAGGGCGCGCGCCGGACGGTCGTGTTCGAGACGACGGAGTGTAACCGCGTGGTCGTCGACTGCGAGTCGGCTGCGCAGCAGCAGGCCCTGCTCATCAGGCTCTCAGGCGAGGGCTACGCGTGCAGGGCGGAATGACTATGCAAGGGGTCTACGCGATCGTCAACGCCGTGAACGGCTGCCGGTACATCGGCAGCTCGAAGGACATCGCCGGCCGCTGGCAGGATCATTCGCGAGGACTGTCGCGCGAACAGCATCATTGCGCGCACCTGCAGCGGGCGTGGAACAAGTACGGCGCGGTGGCGTTCCGGTTCGAGATCGTGGAACTCGTACTGCTGCGCGAGCAGCTCCGTGAGAGGGAACAGCGGCACCTAGACTCGACGCCGAACAAGTACAACGTCAGCGTCAGCGCAGATCACGGGCCTGGCATGACAGGACGCCGGCACACGGCCGAGACGCGAGAGAGAATTAAAGAGGCGCGCGCGCGACAGGCGCGGCGCCATTGCAGCGAGGAGACGAAACAAAGGATGTCTCTGGCGCAAAAGGGCCGGCCGTCGCCGCACCGTGGGCGTCACCTATCTCAGGAAGTCAGAGATAAGATTCGGCGAACCAAAACAGGTAAGCGCGTACGACAGTCCTTGACTCTGAAGCAGTGGAACGCGTCGCCGCCCAATTGCGCGGCCGCAAGAGGCCAGACGTCAGCGAGCTGTTAAAGAAGCGATGGCGCGACCCTGTCCAGCGTGCCAGCGTCACCGCTAAGATTAAAGCCGCGCTAACAGGGCGCGTCTGTACCGCCGAGCACCGTGCTGCGATGAGCGTAGGACGGAAGCGCGCGCGCCGACAAAGGGAGATCGTAGATGCCTACCGGAACGATTAAACGTTTGATTAAAGATAGAGGTTTTGGATTCATTCGCCCTGCGGGCGGCGGCGAAGAACTCTTTTTCCACCGTTCTGCCGTGCGCGAGAACGGCTACGACGCGTTGACGGAGAACCAGCGCGTCTCGTACGACGAGGGCAGCGGCACGACGAAGGGGCCGCGCGCCGAGGACGTCCGCGCGATCTGAGCGTCCGATGCACATGCACGCGCGCGAGACGGTAAACACGCAGTGGATCGCTGAGCGGCTCGCCGACCTGCTGTCGTCCTGGTGGCTCGCCGGCGCGCCGGAAATGCGCGACGCGGTGCCGGTCGTGACGGTCTACGGCGGCCTCTGTGACCTCCCGCTGGCACAGGCGGCACCGCGCAAGGCGGGCCGTCGGATCGTCAGGCTCGCGTACGACTACGAGGAGCAGTTCGCCGCGCACGCGTACCTGCCTGAGGCCGAGTTCGAGAGGCAGGTCATCCGGCCGCTGGCGACGTCCGGCGAGGCGCTCCGGGCGCGCGTCCGGCAGGCGCGCCGGGAACATGAGGAGCGAATGGTCTACAAGCACGATACGAGTCGGCGATGCAGGTCGTAATCACCGGTGGTTCCGGGTTCCTCGGCAGGGCGCTCGTCTCGCGCCTCTGCCGATCGGGCGCCGACCGCATAGCCACGTTCTCACGCGATGAGCAGAAGAGAGCCGCGCTCCAACGCGAGTTCGCATGGCATCCAGGCTTCAGAGTTTATGCTGGCGATGTGCGCGACGCCGGCCGGCTGCCGGATCTCTTCTACGGTTGCGAAGCTGTGATCCACTGCGCCGCCAGAAAGATCGTCAGCGGGCACCCGGACGAGCCGGAGGAGATGCTGAAGACGAACGTCTGTGGCACGCTCAACGTCGTCAACGCCGCTCGCGCTGCCGGGTGCCGGAAGCTCGTGTTCGTGAGCAGCGACAAGGCTGTCCGGGCGGAGAACGTCTACGGGAAGTCGAAGGGGCTGGCAGAGGATCTCGTCGTCAACGCGAACGCGCGGACGATGCACGACGGCCTCCGCTGCGGCGTCGTGCGGTATGGAAACGTCATCGGATCGACCGGATCCGTCGCCGTCTTCTGGCGGCAGCAGGCGCAGCGCGGACTGCCGCTCCAGATCACGGATCCGCAGATGACAAGGTTCTGGATTACCGCGGCGCAGGCGGTCGACCTCGTCCTGGCGGCGCTCGCGAACCTGCGCGGTGGCGAGATCGTCGTCCCGCACCTGCCGGCCGCGCGTATCACGACGCTCGCCGAGGCGATCGCCGGGGACGGCGTGACGTTCCGGCCGGTCGATGACGTCCCGATGGAGCGCGCGGCGAACGCGGCGCGGCAGGGCGGTGAGAAGGTCCACGAAGAACTGCTGTCAGCGACCGAAGTGCGGCGTGCGGTGCGGCGCGATGACTATTACGTCATTCCACCCTTCCAACATTCTGAGATGTGGGATGCCAAGCCGTGGCTCGGCCAGCCGGTAGACCAGGCGCTCGCCTACCGGAGCGACGTCTGGCCGTGGCAGCTAACCGTGGCTGATATGCGCGAGCTGCTCGCGTCCTGCGACTCGATCGCCGAGGCGCGCCGGTGAGCGCGCCGCGCGTCGTCGCCGTCGTGCAGGCACGGTTCGGATCCTCGCGGCTGCCAGGGAAGGCCATGCGGGTCCTCGCCGGGAGGCCGATGCTCGCGCACGTGCTCGAGCGCGCCGCCGCCGTCGAGGGCGTCTCGACGATCGTCCTCGCGACGACCGTCCGCGAGTGCGACGACGCGCTGGCTGCGCTCGCTCTAGCATCCGGCGTCCCGTGCTTCCGCGGCGACGAGGCGGACGTCCTGACGCGGTTCGAGCTGCTGGCGCAGCTCCATCGTGCGGACGTCATCGTCCGCCTGACCGGTGACTGCCCGCTGATCGACCCTGCGGTCTGCGCCGCGGTGCTCGCGGAGTTCGCCGAGCCACCGCAGGCCGACTTCGCCTCGAACGACACGACGTCGTCCGGCTACCCGGACGGCACCGACTGCGAGGTCATCGGCCGCGATGCGCTGCGAGAGGCATGGCGGAACACGCGCATCCAATCGGACCGCGAGCACGTGACGCCGTGGATCCGGCGTCACAAGACCTGCCGGACGGTGCGGTACGCCGGGCCGGACGACCTGCGGCGCGTCAAGCTCTCGGTAGACACGGAGGAGGACTTCGCGCGCGTCAGCAAAATATTCGCCAAGCTGAAGCCAGGCGAGACGTCGCTGGCCGCGACGCTGCGCGCGGCCGGCGTCGCGCTCGGGAACGGCCGGACGCCGGGACGGATCTGAAATGGAGATGGAGCCGATCGTCATCTACGCACTGGTTGACGGCGAAGGGAGACGTCGTTACGTCGGGAAGACGACATGCTTGAAGCGCCGCTTCGCGAGGCACCGCCGGCCGAGGCCGTGGGCGGTAGGAGTGATCGTGCTCGAAGAGTGCACCGCAGAGGCGTGGCAGGAGCGCGAGAAGTACTGGATACGACATGCGCGGCGAAGCGGATGGCCCATCGAGAACCTTGCCGACGGCGGTTGCTCAGGGAGGCCGAATAATTTCGGCATGACAGGCCAGAAACATTCTGCCGATGCGCGCGCCAAAATTTCAGCGGCACAGCTGGCGTCATGGGTGACGCCAGAGCGTCGCGCGAAGGACGCGGCGAATAATCGGAGACGCGGCCCGCTGCCAAAGGCGCGACCGCCGCGCGAGCCGAAACAGAACGCCCGTTTCGCGAAGGGTAACATTCCGTGGAACGCTGGCCGAACCAAGGACACCGACGAACGTGTCGCTTCTATAGGTGCAAAAGTCGCGGATAGGCTGCGCGGCCGCGCGCCGTCAAACAAAGGTCGGCCGCAGTCTGACGCGGCGCGCGCTGCTAATAGCCGCGCGCATTCTGGCCTGCGATGGAGTCACAATCGGCGTGCAGCATTCGAGCGGTCACGGGAGGCGTGGTTGCTTACGCTACGAGGTGTACGTCGTAGCAAGTCGTGGACGGCTAAACAACGCGCGGCGCGCGGCTATCCAGCTATGGTCACCGTCAGGTGTGCTGTGTGCGATACCGCGCGGACGATTCGAGAGACTCAGACTAAGCGTGGTAGAGGTAAATATTGTTCTGCGCGGTGCAGAGGGATCGCTTCCGCCGCAGCGCGCTGGAGGAAGGCGTCGTGAAGACTACCGTCATTGCCGAACCTGGCTGTACGCATGAAGGATCTTTCCAGAAGATGCAATCACTTATAGCTCTCGCAGCCGATTGCGGCGCGACCGGTATCAAGTTCCAATGGTGTTCAGATCCTGAGATGCTCGCGCGGCGACGTGACGCCGCAGACATGTTGCCGTACTACCAATGGCTGAAGTTCCCGCTCGACTGGCTCGCCGACCTGCGGGCGCGCGCGACGCAGCGCGGCCTGACGTTCGGCTGCACGGCGTACCTGCCGCGCGACGTAGCGGCCGTCGATCCGTATATCGACTTCTATAAGATCGCTGCATTTGAGGCGACGGCCGCGGACTTGATCGCGGCAAACGTCGCCCAGATGCGCGGGAACGAAAAGCCGCTCGTCGTCAGCCTCGGACTCGGCGCGGCGGCGACAGACCTGCGCGTGCTCCTGAACGACGCCGACATATCGGCTCGTACGCTGCGCCTCCGCTGCGTCTCAGCGTATCCGACGCCGATTGGCGAACTCGGCCTCGCGGCGCTGCATCCTGGCGGCGACGATCCGATCGACGGCCTGTCAGACCACACGGCAGCGGACGATCCCGACTCACTGAACGTCGGCGCGCTCGCCGTCGCAGCCGGCGCGCGATGGATAGAGCGCCACGTCCGTCTCGCCGAGTGCCGCGAGAGTAATCCGGATCATGCCGTGTCGTTCTCGGCCCACCCGTTCGCGGAGTACGTCCACCGCATCGTCGTCGCGGAACAGGCGACCGTCCGCCGTACCGGCGCGGCGCCGTCTGAGCAGCCAATGGAGCGCCACAAGGCGAAGGGACCGTCAGATGCCAGCAGCAGCCGTAGAAGCCGTCGCGCTGAGTGAGTGCGCCGGCTGCGGCCGGTCCGACCTCCCGCTCGCGGCAGTCACGCTGTGCACGCCGTGCTTCCGCCTGAACGACGAACGCGTGACGGCCGTCCGGCTCCGGCTCTCAGGCGACGTCGACTGGGAGGACGTGCGGAAGTACGGCATCTACGACCGGTACGGCGTCCCGATCGCGACCGTGCTGCGGATCGAAGACGGGTGGTCCGGTGCGCAGCAGCACGGGATGATGTCGACAGGACGGATACGTCTCAGCACCGTACCAGACGTGAAGGCGCTGACGGTCAAGGAGCTGAAGCGATGAGCGAGTTCCCTGAATGGTTGGAGGACAGGATCGGTATCGTGTCTGACCTCTCGTCAGCCGAGGCGAGGGATCTCCACAAGTCGCTGGACGTCCTGCGCCGTCACGTCCCGGACCTCGACGAGATCATGGCCGAGCACCCGACGCGCGCGCGGTTCCGGTCCTGGCCGTTCCTGAAACGGTACGCATTCATATGCCGGTGAGGCTCGTTGACATCGACGTCTGCGCGCGACAATATCGGCCGCTCGGTCATCGAAGAGAGGATCGGCCAGATGCGATTAGATGATTTCTGGCGGTCGTCGCGGTGGCTCGAATACGAGCTGGCGTACGGCGACGCGCAGGGCACGCGGAGCGCGCAACTCGCGGCGGCGATGTGGCGCACGCGTGTCGTCGACCTCGCGCGGCCGGTAGAGGCGCTCTGGCGCGACGTCCGTAGGAGCTACCACGCGCTGATCCACCGCGCGGAACGCGTCTGGCCCATGCAGGTCATGACAGACACCGACGTGGGCGTCGACTTGCCCGGCCCGCGGGTGCTGCACGCGGTGGAATCCGGACGCGTGACTCGGCCGCTGCGGACGTGGGCGCTGATGGCCGACTGGACCCGCGCGGAAAGCGGCCTCTGCGTGTCCGCGCGCGACGACGACCCGCCGTATCACATGGTCGGCTTCGCCTACTTCATCCGCGACGGCGCGTGGGGCTATTACGCGAGCGCCGCGACGGTGCGGCGAGACCTGAACCACGCCATCGTCTGGCGCGCGATGCTGGAATTGCGCTCCAGCGGCGTCCGATGGCTGGAGATGGGCTGGCAGGGTGAGGCGCAGGGCGACAAGGGGAAGTCGATCGAGTTCTTCAGGAGAGGCTTCGGCGGAGCCGACCTGCCGCTCGACGCGGAGCTGGCATGACGAAGTATGACGAATCCGCCAGGTACCTCGCGCGCGCTGGTATTATCCCTGGCCGGTCGCTAACGCATAGCAAGGCGCCGGGACGCATGTTCGACGTCGGCACCGGGCCGCTCTACGCCTCGTACGGCGACGGCTGCCGCCTGACGGACGTCGACGGCAACGAGTTCGTCGACATGGTCTGCGCGCTCGGCGCGATCAGCCTCGGCTACGGCGCCGCCGCAGATGCGGCGCAGGATGAGGTCTCGGACGGGTGGGTCTACTCGCTGCCGTCGTTCCGTGAGGTCGTCGCGGCCGAGACGTTCCTCGAGCACGTCGCGCCGTGGGCGTCGTCGGTCCGGTTCGTCAAGACCGGGTCCGAGGCGCTACAGGCCGCCGTCCGGTTCGCGCGCGCGGCGACGAGCCGTAGCATCATACTCATCGCTGACAACGCGTACCACGGCTGGCATGACTGGGTGCAGGCGTCGCACGGGACGCGGCGGACCTCCGGCGGCGGCTATGAGCCGGCACGCGTCGATGCACGCATCTTCTCGTCGGTCTCGTTGGTCCACCCTCCCATGCACTGGTGCCTCGACGACACGTGGCCGAACGGCGTGCCGATCGGCTACACGTCAGGCATAGGCGTCTACAGGTACGGCGACATGGGCAGCCTCGCCGCCGCCGCGAGCGCGGCCGGCTCGTCATCGTCGGCGTCAGGACGGACGCAGCAGTGCGTCGGCGCGGTGATCGTCGAGCCGGCACGGTGGGAAGACCCGAACCCGGACGGGTTCCTGCAGCGCGTCCGGAACTGGTGCGACGCGAACGGTGCGCTCATGATCGTCGACGAGATGATCTACGGCGGCCGGTGGGCGCTCGGTGGCGCGACGCAGCACTTCGGAGTGACGCCGGACCTCGCGTGCTTCGGGAAAGCGATCGGGAACGGCGCGCCGATCGCGTGCGTAGCCGGCAACGAGGCGCTCGCGTTCCTCGGCGAGACCGTGTCGGGCACCTATAGCGGAGACGCAGCCGCGCTCGCCGCCATGCAGGCGACGCTACTGACGTATGCGTCGTCACCGGTGGTCGAGACGTTGTGGGCTAACGGCCGGCTGCTGCAGGCAGGCCTACGCGAGATCGCCGCGTCCGCGCCATCGCCGTGCGTGGCGGAGGGGCAGGCCGTGCATCAGCGCCTGCGGTTCACCGAGCGGCCGGACCTCGGCCGGGTGTTCGCAGGCGAGATGGCCTCGCGCGGCGTCCTGTGGCATCCGGACGTCGTGAACGTCATGGCGGCGCACGCACCGACTGACATCAACCTCGCGCTCGACGCCGCGCGGGCGAGCATGGCGGCGGTGCGCGCATGATCACGCTCCGCGCAGTCACGGACGCTGACGCAGTCGCGCTGTACCGCTGGCGCAACGATGACGAGGCGCGCAAGTACAGCGGTAGCAGCGGCCGCATCCCGTGGCAGGAGCACATCACCTGGTTCGGGAACCGGCTGCTCGCCGGTGCGTGGCTCATCGCGACGTCCGTCCCGGAGGCGACGGCAGTCGGAACCGTGCGCTGGGACAGGCACTTGGACGACCGGACGTGGATCTCGGTCCTCGTCGCGCCGGAGCATCGCGGCCGCGGCGTGGGCGCGGCGATCGTGCTCGTCGCGACCGGACGGCGGGCGGGGCCGGTCTACGCGCGGATCCACGAGGGCAACGCACCGTCGCTCCGCATCTTCGCGCGCGCGGGCTACGTCCGGCTCCCGGAGGAAGATGACGGCGTCTGGCAGACATGGTGGAGGATGGTCTGATGGCATACTACTGGATCTTCTGGACGATCGCCGCGTTCATGGCCGTCAGCCTGCTCCACAATCTGACGGCCGCGCTACTGGCGTCCGCGTCCGCGCTGCGCGCCGAAACGGTGCAACGTCAGGTGGAGTTCGCCTACCAGGTCGCCGACAACGTGAAGCGTGACGCCATCATGAATGAACAGAACAGGCTCGTCGCCGAGAGCAGTGCGCTCCAGCACGCGCGCGTCGCGAACGACGAGGCGTACCGCGCGGAGCAGCGGGAGCACTGGAAGGTCTGTGAACGGCGGTACCTCGCCAGGCTAAAGGAGTCGAGCGAGCCGGAACCGCACGGTGTGAACTGAGGGAACCGAGGTGAGACGATGAGCATTGCGACGTTCAAGATCCAGATCGGCGCGACGGTGACAGACCGCATCAGCGGCTTCCGCGGTGTCGTGACCGCGTACCTAGCCTTAGCCGCGCGGGCCATGGATTTACGGACGCGGACGTGAGGGTGCTCGTCGTCGGCTGAACTAGGGTACGCGTTATCGGGTAGTATTATACAGTGCTTAGAAAACGGCCATGTTCGTTTTGCGGCGAACCGTGCCGGCGAAAGAGGTTCTGCTCGCCAGAATGTTACAACAAGTCTGGTGAGAGAAAGCAAACATGGGCTCGCACATTTGACGGGTCGCTCTCGGACGAAGACATCGAACGGTTCTGGTCGAAAGTCGACAAGGAGTACGGACCAGTCCAACCGCACGTACCGGAACTTGGCCGATGCTGGCCGTGGACTGCCGGCGAGTTCGCCGACGGCTACGGGCTATTCAAGGCGCAGGGCGTCACGATGCGAGCCCACCGCGTCGCTCACGTCATCGCTATCGGGCCGATTCTAGCTAAAATGCTCATCTGTCATAAGTGCGATTTCACGTTATGTTGCCGCCCAAGTCACTTATTTTCCGGGACTCCTGATGACAATTTAAAGGACGCGGTGCGGAAAGGTCGGCTGCCTCGCGGCGAGAACCACTGGCGACGACGAACGGCGGCTGCCTAATGCGTGTGCTGATTATTGGATACGGCAGCATGGGCCGGCGGCACGCGGTGAACGCGGCCGCCCTCGGCCATGATGTGCGCGTCAGTGACCGGGACGTCGCGCGGCAGGAAGCGGCGGTCGGCGACGGGTTCGCACACGCGCCGGCCTGGTGGGTGCCGGACGCCGTCGTGATCGCGACGCCGGTCGCGACGCATCAGGCGCTCCAGAAGTCGGCGCGTGCGCCGCACGTCCTGATCGAGAAGCCGCTCGCGCTCTCGGAGGCAGACTTCCTGCAGGGCTACGCGGCCGGCGACTTCGTCAACATCAAAGGCGGCCGCACCTGGGTCGGGCATAATTGGCGGTTCCATCCGGCCGTCGCGACGCTCCGTGACGCGCTGGCAGGCGAGACGATGCTGTCGGCGCTGTTCTGCTGCCTCGCCGACATGCGCGCCTGGCCAGGGCAGGGCTACGGCGACGCGCTGCTGGAGTGCGGGAGCCACGAGGTTGACACGGCGCTGCACCTGCTCGGTCCGGCAGTCCTGCGGTCTGCCGTGCGCGAGGTACGCGTGGACGGCTGGACGCTCGTGCTCAGGCATGACTCCGGCTGCGAGACGACGGTGGCAGTGCGCGGGGACGTCAGCGCGCCGCAGCGGACCTGCCGCCTCTGGACGTCCCGGGAGACGGTCTGCGGCTACGATCTGCCGCCGTCGGACCGGCTATCGCAGGAGGCCGTCGAGCGTAGTTATCTGGACGAGATGGCCGCGTTCCTAGCTGCGGCGACCGTGCAGCCTGTGGACGCGCGGCTCGCGGGGCTGGCGGACGGGATGGCGGTCTTGCGAATCCTCGACGAGGCGCGAAGAGTGGCGGCATGAAGTCAGGAATTCGTCACGCTCACGTCGCCGCCCGCACCTGCGCGGGGTGCACGCGTGAGGGTGACGTCCGCACGCCTCTCCGGCGCCGAGGCTCCGAGGCGGTCCCGATGCAGGTCCTGATGCCGAAGGCCACGTCCCGCTCGCCGCTCGCCAGCCTCCTCGCGGACGCGCGGCGGCAGTTCGAGGAGCGGCTCGGCATCGCCGGAGACGACCGCCTCGCGCGCGTCCGCCGCCGCCTCCTGCAGCCGCAGCTCGACAGGATGTTCCGCGAGGAGGCCGACCGGATAACCGCCGCCGTGTGCGCGCGCGTCCCGGTCACCATCCCGCCGCCGAAGAGGCGGCCCTGATGCCGAAGGGGATCCCGCGCAACGGCGAGACGCCGGCCCAGCGCCGGGCGCGGCACGGGAAGACGCTCGTCCGCAGCGCCTCCGCGCTAAAGAGAAGAGCGGTACGGAAGCGTATTAGGGACCGCGTCAAGGACCGTCAGGAGACGGCGAAGATCCACGGCGGCCCGCGCGGGCAGGCGCTCGTCCAGGAGGTCACGCAGCAGGTGACACGCGAGAACGAGGCGTTCAAGCTGAAGGTACAGGGGCTGACGTGGGAGCAGATCGGGCAGCGGCTCGGCGTCTCGCCCATCCAGGCGCGTGACGACGTGTTCAGGGCAGCCGGAGACATCGCCGCAGACACCGCCGAACGCGCGCCGGAACTCCGGGTGATCGAGGACGCCGGCCTCGACCAGGTCAAGCGGGCGATGATCCCGCTGCTGCACGGCAGCGTGCCGGCACGGACGACGGTGAAGGTGGTCGGGCGCGGGAAGTCGGCGCGGGTGCTGACGGTGCCGGTGCCGAACGACCCGCTGGACGTCGCGCGGGTGCAGGGGATGGCGGCGCAGCGGCTCGTGAACGTCTCGGCGCGGCGGAGCGCGCTGCTCGGGCTGGACGCGCCTGTCAAGGTGGCGCCGACGGACCCGAGCGGGACGCGGCGGTATCACGAGCTTGGCGAGGCAGAGCTGGAGCGGCTGGTCGCGGAGAAGCGGGCGGAACTCGGCGCCCTGCCGCCGGCGAGCGGGAACGGGGGAGGCGGGAATGGGCAGCCTCCGAGGGAGCCATGAACCCGTTCGCCATCGAAGGCCCGGCGGTGATTTCGTTTTCTGGAGGCCGCACGAGCGCCTACATGCTGCGTCGCGTCCTCAATGAAGGGCTACGGCCGGACGTGTATGTGATCTTCGCAGATACGGGCAAGGAGCGCGAGGAAACGTATGCCTTCGTGCGTGAGTGCGCCGAGCGGTGGGACGTCGAGATCGTGACGGTGTTCCGAGCTGGCCACTTCACGCAGCTCATCACCGATCGGAAGTTTCTCCCGAACCCGGTGACTCGCTTCTGTACCCAGGAGCTAAAGATCCGGCCGATGCGCGACTGGATGCGCGCGAAGGGTTACGAGCACTGGACCAACGTCGTTGGCATCAGAGCTGACGAACCACGCCGCGTGGGGAAGATGCGCGAGTCCGCCGAGAAGCGCTCGGAGCGGTGGGACATCGCATTGCCTCTGGCTGATGCTGGCGTGACGCTCGCGGACGTGAATCACTTCTGGGGCCTTCAGCCGTTCGACCTTCAACTACAGCCGCACGAAGGGAACTGCGACCTCTGTTTCCTGAAGGGGCTCGGCAAGCGCCGGCAGATCATCAGGGACCGGCCGGATCTTGCGGCATGGTGGATAGAGCAGGAACAACGGACGGGCGGGACGTTTCGGAACGACACGCCGAGCTACGCCGCGATTGCAGCGCAGCAGGATTTATTTGCTGACACGGACGCGCTGATCGAATGCTATTGCACCGATTGAACCTTTAGAGGCCAGCCATGATCGATCCTGACGCTCTCCAACACGAAAAAGTGCAGGTGAAGGAGACGCGCGTGGGAGATCGGAGCCAACGTGAGATGACCAGACGGACAAATTCGGAACGCACCCCGACGGATGGCCGACCGTATTACTGCGATGAATGTGGCTTGGGCTTCGGAGAGTTCATCGCCTGCGAAGATGGGTGCTGCGGGTTGGAATCGGTCGCAGACGCCGAAGCGCGCCGCGCGAAAGCTAAACGTAAACGCAGAAAGGTTCGCCGATGACGCGCGACACAGCCTCTTCTTCCTCTGCTGACGCCCTCCTCACCGGCGCGCGAATCGGCAATTCGTTGCTTGCATTAGTGACGCAGCGCGACAACATCAAATTAAACGGCGCAGTGTTGGTCGATGGTGAATGGCAGGCTGTTCACAACATCGCGAATGAGACGCTGCTGTATTTGGTGAAAGCCGAAGCCCGCCTCGCGCAGCTCACCGAGGAGAAGGAGCCAAGCACTGATGCTGGCGTCGATTGCGGCCACGCCTACGCGGACCATTGGCGGAAGCGCGCCGAACAGGCCGAAGCCGCCCTCACCCGTCTCCGCGTCGAAGAGGAGCAGGTAATCGCTGACATGCGCATCTACGGCAACAGCGGTTGTCACTGCACCAACGTGAGACAGTGGGCGGATCGGCTCTCCGCCTTCAATCCTAACGCCGCTGCTGCATCGATCACGCCTCCGATCTATTACATGGGCTGCTGGAACGAGCCTGGCCACTACCTGCACCGGCCGGACGGCACGATCGTCGCCGTGGCAGGGCCGTTCACGTGTATCGACCTTGACGGCGGCCCGTACATGCCGCCGCCGCCGGACGCGGAGTCGACGCCGCCGCTGCTGACGCACGACTGCGGCTGGACGGTGCTGTCGATGTGGGACCGGACGGTCGACACGCGGCCGGGGAGCCACGCGACGTTCCTCGCGCCAGGGACGTTGGCGAAGCCGGAGATGTGGCGGCTCGCGCGCCGGCACTTCCAGCGCGTCGTCGAGCGGCTGATCGCGCGGCGCGAGGGGCATGCGTGACCGCCGCGTCCGCGACGCCACGGCTGCGCCGGCGACGGACGAAGGCAGAATGGCGGCGCCGTCGCGCGGCGCGCGTCCGCCTGCGCGCGGTCCGGCGCCGGCTGCTGCTGTCCGTCGCGCCGACAGATCTCGGCTCGCGCCACTGCCCGGTGCACGGCTGGCACGCGTTCGGGCCGCGCTGCCCTGAAGGCCACTGACAGATGAGACGGAAGCACGCGCAGACGGAGCGGCGGAGGCGGACGGCGCGGTCGCGCCGGCTGGCGAGGATGCGCCGCCGCCTCAGGGTGGTGCGGGACCGGCTCGGGCGGCGGCTGCGGGAGGCGGACGTAGTGCTGGTCTTTAAGTCGATGAGGTCACTGTCGTGACCGACGGGACGGCGGCGTGGATCGCGGAGCAGGTGCGGCTCGCCGACGTCCGCCTGCGGCTGCAGTCGCAGGCGCCGGCGCCGAGGCAGCACGAATTCGTCCTTGACCTCAGGCCGTCCAGCACTGCGAGCCGCGTCATCCTTGACGGCAACGACATCTCAGCCGCCCTGCAGGGCGTCGACATCCACGCGGAGGCCGACGACCTGACGCAACTGACGCTCCGGTCATTGGCGCCGTTACGGATCCGCGCGCTCCTGCCAGGGTCACAGTGCACCGTCGCCGTCTCGGAATTGACGATGCAGCGCGCGCTCGAGGTGGCGTTCCGCTCCACTGGCGTCGTGCGCTCGCTGCCGGACGTCAAAAGCCTCGCGCGGAATCTGCTGAAGGCGCTCGGCCAGCCGTGAAGCGGCACTCGGCGCGCCAGGACGTCGTCATGCCGTGCCCGTGCTGCGGACGCGACTGGCCGCACCGGCGCTTCCCGTCTCTGGAGTCGGACGCTGAAATCGACTGGACATGCGCCGTCTGCCTCCACGCGGAAGTCGCGGCACTGCGCCGCGCCAGCGCCGCGCTGGAGGCGGCGATCCGGCGGCACCGGAACGAACGCGGGGACGACCGTTGCTGGCGCGACGACGAGGTGCTCTATGCTGCCTTGCCGGATGGCCACATGCCGCAGGAGTACGAGGTCGCGGTCGAGATCGAGAACTGCCTCCGGTACATCGCCTGCCGGCGGAACCCGGCGACGGTCTACGTCTCGCCGCAGCGCGAGATCGAGCGCCTGCGCGCCATCATACAATCGAAGTCGTGACGACGGCTATACTCCTCGCCTGGCTGCCAGTGGCCTACGGCGCCGCGCTCGCCGGCGCGGCGTGCGTTCAACGGCGTCGCCGGCGTGTCGACGCCGTACGCGAACGGCTGACGCGGTCCGCCGGCCGGCGATTCCCCCCGAACCGGATAGTTCGTGGCTGACCAGCCGTCCAGGAAGGAACAACTCCTCGCCCAGCTCGCATCGCTAGACGGCGCGCTGCGCGAGAAGGCCGAGACGCACCTGCACGAGTTCGTCCGCCAGTCGTGGAAGGTCGTCGAACCGAAGCGGCCGTTCCAGGACTCGTGGCACATCGGGGCGATCTGCGAGCACCTCGAGGCTGTCGTCGCCGGCCAGATCGCGAACCTCGGGATCAACGTCCCGCCATCGACCGGCAAGTCGACGATCGTCTCGGTGCAGTTCCCCGCCTGGCTCTGGCTCCCGCGGCCGGCCCGCAAGGGCGCGCCGGCGAACCCGCTGCTCGGGCCGGGGACGCGCGTCATGGGCGCGTCCTACGACCTGACGCAGTCCGGCGACGCGCAGACGAAGATGCGGGACCTGGTCATGAGCGACTGGTACCGGGAGCGGTGGGACGTCGCGCTCAGGGAGGACCGCCAGTCGCTCATGCACTACTGGACGGTGGCCGGCGGGTGGCGGATGGGCGTCGCGGTCAGCGCGCCGCGCATGGGCCAGCACCCGCACCTGAAGATCGTCGACGACCCGCACAACCCGCGCAAGCAGCTCCTCTCGGACACGGACATCAAGGACGCGCAGCAGTGGTACGACCTGTTCAAGATCCGCGGCGCGATGTTCCCGGCGCCGACCGTCCTCATCATGCAACGGCTGCACGAACGCGACCTCTGCGGCCACCTCCGCGCGACGGAGGCTGACTGGACGTGGCTCGTCCTGCCGATGCGGTGGGAGCCGAAGCGGATGGTGCAGGTGCCGACGGGGTGGGTGGATCCGCGGGAGGGGCAGCCGGGCGCGCTGCTCTGGCCGGAGGCGTGGCCGGCGGACCGGGTGACGAAGACGTACCCGCCCGGATCCTGGATCGAGGCGAGCCAGGCGCAGCAGCGGCCGGCGCCGGCCGGCGGCCTGATGTTCAAGCGGACGCAGTTCCCGGTCGTCCACGTCCTGCCGTCCGACGTCGTCGCGGAGGTGCGGTCGTGGGACGTCGCCGGGACGGACGTCGCGGAGAAGACGCCGCAGTCCGCACGCACGGCCGGCGTGCGGATGCTCGCGACGGCGTCCGGCAAGTACATCGTCCGCGACGTGCGGAAGGGGTGGTGGGGTGCGGCGGAGGTCGACGCTGAGATGCTGCAGACGGCGCAGCTCGACGGGCGCGAGGTGCCGGTCTGGGAAGAGCGCGAGGGCGGGAGCAGCGGCAAGGCGGTCATCGCGGCCCGGCGGCGCCTGCTTGTCGGATACGGCTACAATGAGTACCGGCTCGCCGGCAAGGGAAGCAAGGTGCAGCGCGCGATCCCGCTCCAGTCGCAGGCGCAGGGCGGCAACTGCGCCATCTACGTCCCGCTGCTGCCGGACGGGACGCCGCACCCGGCGGCGCAGCAGATGGCGCAGGAGTTCCTGGACGAGATCGAGCTGTTTCCGGCCGGGACGCTGAAGGACCAGGTGGACGCGGCGACGCAGGCGTTCAACGTGCTGACGGCCGGCGGCGCGCAGCAGGACCTCGACCTCTCGACCGGCGGGCCGGGAGACGCGGCGCAGGAGACGGAGGAGCAGCGTGCGGCGCGCGAACTGGAACGGACGGCGGAGGCGGAGCGCGTCGTGCTGGACGAGATCCGGCGCAACGGCGTCTACTGGCCTGGCGGCGGCGGCGGATACTTCAACGACAGGTGAGGACCCATGGGACCACACTCGCGAGAAGCCAGTTCATTCGAGACGCAGCCGCCGGATCCGACGCTGGTCGACCGCGTACGGCTCAGGCTCGCCGGCTTCACGCGCGAGACGGCGCTCGTCGGCCAGCGCGTGTGCTGGTCTGGGCCTGGTTGGGCGCTGGAAGGTACGGTGAGGGACGTTAGCGAGCGGACCTTCGAGGTCGACTTCGCCTTCGGCGGCTGGAAGCGTTTCGCCTGGGGCACCGCTCCCAACGAGACGACCACGGCCGTCCTCCAGCAGCTCGGCGTATACTAGCGGCGTCCCGCACGAGCCCAGCGCGCGACAACAGAGCAGCCCTGCTGCTGGAGGCGAAGAACCGATGCCCGCTCCAGTCCTGCCGCTCCGCGCACGCCTCCTTCTCGCCGTCAAGGCCGTCACCGGCCTCTTCTCTGAGCGTTCCGCGTCCGAGGCCTACGGGATGCTCGCCGGCCTCTGGCCCTCGGCGTCCGGGCCGATGTCGGAGCGCGGGACGCGCGAGATCCTGGAGGGCTACGGGAAGATGCCCTGGCTCCGCGCCGTCACGCAGAAGATCGGCGAGACGGTCGCGGCGACGCAGTGGCAGCTCCTCGCGCCGACCGGGCGGACGGCTCCGGAGAAGCTGCGCGGCGCCGTCGCGCTCATCCGGAGCAAGCACCTCCCGGCCGCCGAGCGGACGCGGCGCGTCAAGGACCTGCTCGCGCAGGAGGATCTGCGCGTCATCGAGGAGCACCCGTTCCTCGACGTCCTCGAGCATCCGAACGAGATGATCGTCGGGCAGTCGCTGCTGCACCTGACGCAGGTCCACGTCGACCTCGTCGGCGAGGCGTTCTGGATCAAGGACCGGAACGGCGCCGGGGCGCCGGCCGGGTTCTGGCCGATCCCGCCGCACTGGGTCCGGCAGACGCCGACGGTCACGCGCCGGAGCTACTCCGTCCAGTGGTCGGCGTGGCAGGGTGACATCCCGGACACGGATGTCGTCTGGTTCAAGCACGCGGACCCGGCGAACCCGTACGGGCGCGGCAGCGGCCTCGCGCGGACGCTGGCCGACGAGCTGGAGACGGACGAGTACGCGGCACGGCACACGCGGATGACGTTCCTGAACCGGGCGCGGCCTGACCTGATCATCTACCCGAAGGAGGGGAAGTTCAACTCCGGGAACACGTCGATCGAGAACGCCGACAGGCTCGCTGAGAAGTGGCGGGCCGGGCACCAGGGGTTCCTGCGCGCCGCGCTGCCCTACTTCGCCACGCGCGAGCTAGGCGTGCACGAGATGCGGCAGGACTTCGCGGAGCTGCAGCTCGTCGACCTGCGGAAGCACGAGCGCGACGTCATCATCCAGACGTACGGCATGCCTCCGGAAGAACTCGGCATCACCGAGAGCAGCAACCGCGCGACGGCGAACGTGAGCGAGTTCATCTTCAAGAAGAACCTGATCGTCCCGCGGCTGGAGTTCCTGCGGAGCACGCTCCAGGAGCGGGTGCTGCCGGAGTACGACGAACGGCTCATCCTGTCCTACGTGTCGCCGGTGAGCGAGGACCGGGAGTTCCTGCTGGAGGTGGCGAAGGCGCAGCCGGGGACGCTGCTCGTGGACGAGTGGCGGGCGCGGCAGGGGCTGCCGGAGCTGCCGGACGGCGCCGGCCAGGTCTTCCTGATCCCGACGACGGTCACGATCCGCCAGGACCTGACGGAGCAGCCGGTGCCGCTCGCGCTCGCGGCGCCGCCGCTCGGGCTGCCGCCGACGCAGCGGGCGCTCCTGCGCCGCGCCGCCACGGCTGCGGACTGGGGCCAGGCGCTCGCGGCCTGCCGGGACGCCGGTGACACGGCGACGGCGGCGATCATCCGGCGCGAGATGGCGGACGATCCGGACGCCCTGCCGGAGCTGTCTCGGCGCGTGGCGCGGCGGGAGCCGGCGTTCCGGCGCCTCGTCGCGGCGCAGCTGACGGCGCTGCGGGAGTCGGCGCCGCTGGCGACGTGGGAACAGGCCGTCGGGCGCGGCCTCGGCCCGGACGGCGAGGGGGCTGACGGGCTGCTGCCGTGGCACGAGTGGGGCGCGGAGCTGCGCGTCCAGGTCCGGCCACCGCTGGAGGAGGCGTTCGTCGTCGGCGCGACGGTCGGCGCGGCGGCGGCAGGCGTCAAGCTCGTGCGGTCGGCGGCGCCGGTCGCGAAGGCGGACCCGCCGCAGTTCGAGTTCAACCGCGCGAACCAGCTCGCCGTCGCGTGGGCGGAGCGGCAGGCGGCGGAGCTGGTCGCCGGCCTGACGGACGTGACGAAGGCGGGCGTCCGCGCGGCGGTCGCCGAGGCCCTGCGGCTCGGATGGAGCGCGGAGCGGACGGCGCGCGCGATCCGCGCCTCGGTCGGCCTGACGGACCGGCAGGCGGCGTCCGTCGTGAAGTTCGCGGAGCGGCTGGCGGACAAGGACCCGCCTGTCAGCGACGCGCGGCTCTGGGCGCGGGTCGACCGGTACGCGGACGCGCAGGTGCGGGCGCGGGCGCTCCTGATCGCGCGGACGGAGCTGGCGAGCGCGAGCAGCGCCGGGCAGCAGGAACTGTGGGACAACGCGGCGGCGGACGGCGTGCTGGACATCTCCGCGCTCCAGAAGGTATGGCTCACAACTGACGACGATGCTTTGTGCGACGAGTGCGAGCCGCTCGGCGAGGAGGAGGTCGACGTGGACGGCACCTTCTCGAACGGCGACGACGGGCCGCCGGCCCACCCGGGGTGCCGGTGCGCGAGCGGGCTCGTCCGCACGACGGCGACGGAGGCGCTCCGGGCCGGCGTCGCGGCGGCGCGCGCGACCGCGGCGAGTAAGGACTTCGCCGACGTCATCAGTGCCGCGGTCTCGGACGGCATCGCCGGCCTCGCGGCGGCGCTGGATCGCCTGCCCGCGCCTGCCGCGCCGGTCGTCCACGTCCTCCCGGCGACGGTCAACGTCGCCGCACCGGTCGTCAACGTCGCGATCCCTCCGCGCGGGAAGGTCGTCAGGACGCCGATCCGTGACGCGCACGGGATCATCAGTCACATCATCGAAGAGCCTGCACCGTGACGGCGCCGGTCCGCGGCATCCGCCTGGCGACGGTCGCGCGCACCGAGCAGGCGGCGGCGATCGCACGCCGCGTCGTGAGCGGCTGGCTCGACATCTGCGGCGGCGTCAGGCCGGACGACCCGGATGCGCCGCCGGAGCGCCGGCTCGCTACGCTGCCGGTGCTGGCCGAGGCGGTGGCTGTCGAGGGCGCGCAGGTCGTCATCTCTGGGCTGGAGGGTGCGGCCGGCGTGCGCGGCGCCGCGCTCTGGTGGCGGCTCCTGACGCCGGAGGGCGCGGCGATCCTCTCCGGCGACATCGGCCTCCGCGACGTGGACCTGCCGCTTAGGATCGAGCCAGGGACGATCATGCTGACGCGGCTCGACATCCTCCCTGGCGACGTCGTGCGCGTCGCGCGGCTCGTCGTCGCTGTGCCGGCGCGCGCGGCACAGGCGTAGGATGGGCATCAGGCACGTCTACTCGAATCAGAAGCCGGACGGGACCGACGCCGGCGTCGTGCGCCCGTCGGACTGGAACTCCGAGCACGCCTACACGCTGCAGGACGGCGTCTCGCTCGCCGGTACGAACACGGCTGGCGTCCTGGCCGCGATCTCATCCGGCACGCTCCACCTCGCCGGCGGCAGCAACATCACGCTCTCGCAGGACGGGAACACGGTCTCCTTCGTCGGAGCCGGCGGCGGGCTGACGAACGTCAAGCTGTCGGCAGGCGCGCTGTCGGCGCTCCGGAGCGACGTCACCTTCTCGAACGCGAACGGGATCAGCTTCGGCCTAGAGACGAACGGCGCCATCACCGCGACCTACACCGTCCCGTCGGTCCCCGCTCAGACCGCGCAGACGCTCGGGCTCTACGGGTCGTCGAACACGCAGTTGACGTCTTCCGGCACGGTCGACGCGCGGTCGTTCACCGTGCGAGCGATGGGGAGCCTGACCGTCGCCGTATCAGCGAGCGAGATCGTACTGTCGGCGCCGAACGCGATCACGACGGCGATGCTGTCGAACGCGGCGACGCTCAGCAACGTCAGGATCTCGGCCAGCGGCGGGTCCGCGCTCGGGTCCGACTTCACATTCGCCAACTCGAACGGTTTCACGTTCGGGATCGACACCGCGGCTCGGCAGGTCACAGCTAGCTACACCGTGCCGAGCGTCCCGGCGCAGACGAACCAGACGGTCGGCCTGTACGCCTCGTCGAACACCTACCTGACGTCGTCGGGCACCGTGGACGCGCGAAGCCTGTCGTTCCGCGGCGACAAGAGCATCACGATCGGCGTGAGCGCCGGGGAGGTCCTCTTTTCCGTCGGTGCGTACCTCACGACGGCGATGGCATCGAACCGAGGCAGCGACTTCGTCGCCGCTACCGCCGCCTTCGCCGGGACGAACGCCTCGGGCACGATCAACAGCACCGGCATCTCCGTGTCGGTCGCGGCGCCCGGCGGCGGGAACGCGCTGACGGTGCAGGACTCGGCGACGACGCTGGCCGTGACGAAGCTCGTCTTCAGCAACGCGAATAACGTCAGCTTCGGCCTCTCGACGGCTGCGAGCCTGGCGACGGTCACCGCGACGATCACGGTCCCGGCGCAGACGAACCAGAGCGTCGGGCTCTATGCCTCGTCGAACACCATGCTTACCTCCAGCGGCACCGCCGACGCGCGGTCGCTCAGCTTCCGCGGCATGGGGAACGTGAGCATCGCCGTCAGCGCGAGCGAGGTCGTCATCTCCGTCCCGGCAGGCGGCGGTGGGATCACGAACGTCAACCTGTCCGCAGGCACGACCAGCCAGAACCTCTCGGCGTTCGTGTTCAGCGACAGCAACCGCCTCTCGTTCGGGCTCGACGGCTCCACCGTTACGGCCAAGCACGCGCTGAACTTCTCCGCGGGGACGACCAGTAATAACATCTCCGACCAGGTCGTGTTCTCGAACGCGAACGGGCTCTCGTTCGGGCTGGCCGACAGCACCGTCACAGCGTCTGGCCCGTTCGCGACGCTCGTGCAGTTCGAGCCGTTCCCGCTCGCGAATCCGCTCACGACGACGTGGGTGCCTGCTGTGGGGTCGTGGTACGTGCAGCCGTTCGTGCTCCCGCAGCACCTCGCACCGGGGCGCATCAACTACCTCGTCGCGAACTCGAACACCAGCCAGGGCGTGTGCCGGCTGTCGAGCGGCAACCTGTTCGCCAGCAACACGACCGGGACGATGTCGGCAGCCTACCGCCTGGCCGACACGTGGGCGCTCTACACGCGCGGCACGGGCGCCAACGACTCGATCCTCAGTACGATCTGGTCGAACACGCGCCAGATCAGCCTGACGGCGTCCGTGAGCGTGATCCTGACGAACGCGTCGCAGGTCAGGCTCAGCGCGTCGCTCACCATCTCATACATAGGCAGCATCGGCACGGACGGGAGCTACACGCTGACGAGCTACGGGACCTCGACGAGCACGAGCACGGCCGGGAGCAGCGCGTCGACGACGATCGCGTCGGCCGCGTTCTCGTCGATCTACAACCGGCTGACCGGCTCGATCCTGCAGAACGTCGGGTTGACGAAGAGCCTGACGCCAGGCAACTACTGGCTCGCCGGCGCCTACAGCACGTCCATCACGACGGGCGGGACGTCGCTGCAGGACATGGTCCCGTTCGTCCACGAGGTCGGGCTCTATGGCGCCTCGTCGGAGGTCTACCGCGGCTGGCCGAACACGGTCTCTGTGACCAGTTCGCAATACGCGCCCGGCGCCGGCGTCTGGTCGGCACAGTCGAACGCCGCGCCGAACACGATCGCCTTCAATGCCATCAGGTCGTTCGCGTCGCACGTGACGCAGTACTTCAACGTCCTTCAGAGTAGCCTTTAACCACGGAATAGAAAGAGAGGAACGCCATGGCATCAGCACTCGCGGTGAGGATTCAGGAAGAGGGCGTCGACGAGGCCGCAGGCACGTTCTGGCTGCAGTTCCGCGTCTTCTTCTGTAACGACGGAAATTCGGCGTGCTACGTTGACGGCGTCAGGTTCTCATTCGCTATTGCCGCGACGCTCGCGCAGATCAAGGCGGCGCTGCAGACGGCGCTCATCGACTTCGCGCTCGCCCAGTACGGGATCGCGCTCCTGCCGAGCGAGATCATCTTCCCGTCGTTCCAGCGCGGCAGCTAATGAGGCCACAACTCGTCGTGCAGGACTTCGGCGGGTCGCACAACGCCGACCTGACGGGCACGCGCGCGCGGCTGCTCCGTGGCGCCAGCTGGAAGAAGCAGCGGGTCGTGCTCGTGCTGCCGGCCGCCGACAGCATTCCGGCGAAGGTCGCGCTGTCGCACTGGAACATGATCTTCCCGCCGAACCAGGGCGTAGTCCGCATCCTCGCACTCGGGATGGAGGTCGGTGACGCCTACTCGACGGCGATCGAACAAGTCCTCGCACACCCGGACCTGTCGGCCTGGGAATACCTGCTGACCCTCGAGCACGACAACGCACCGCCGCAGGACGGCGTGCTGAAGCTGATCGAGCGGATGGAGGCGCACCCGGAGTTCGCCTGCGTCGGCGGCCTCTACTTCACGAAGGGCGAGGGCGGCGTGCCGCAGATCTGGGGCGACCCGAGGGACCCGGTCGTCAACTACCGGCCGCAGCTCCCGGTCGCCGGACAGCTGGTCGAGTGCTGCGGGACCGGCATGGGGTTCAACCTCTGGCGGCTGGCGATGTTCAAGGACGCGCGGCTGCGGAGGCCGTGGTTCAAGACCCTGACAGGAATCGAGGGCACCGGCGTCGGCACGCAGGACCTCTACTTCTGGGGCGACGCGCGCAAGTTCGGGTACCGCTGCGCGATCGACTGCGCGGTCACGGTCGGGCACTACGACCAGGCGACGGACGTGATGTGGTAGGGCGAGGGAGGGACGCATGGCGACGAGGTCGCGGAAGAAGAAAGGCCCGTTCAGGAAGCTGGAGGCGCCGCTCCTGCGGCTGGACTTCGGGTGCGGGCCGAATCCGCGCGAGGGGTTCGAGGGGGTCGACCGCCTGGCCTTCGGCGGGAAGGTCAGGCACGTCGTCGACCTGCGCCACGCGCCGTGGCCATGGACGGACGGCTCCGTCGCGGAGGCGTACGCGTCGCACTTCGTGGAGCACCTGACGGCGCCGGAGCGCGTGCTGTTCTGCAACGAGCTGCACCGGGTGCTCGTGCCGGGCGGGACCTGCCAACTGGTCGTCCCGCACTGGGCGAGCTGCCGCGCCTACGGCGACCCGACGCACCAGTGGCCGCCGGTCTCCGAGTTCTGGTTCTACTACCTGTCGCGCGAGTGGCGGGTCGGGAAGGACGGGCAGGCCGCCAACGCACCGCACACGGACGTCGCCCACGACCCGGCCGGGTTCGCCTGCGACTTCGAGGCGACGTGGGGCTACGGCCTGCGGCCGGACGCGGCCACGCGGAACCCGGAGTGGCAGCAGTTCGCCGTCGCGAACTACAAGGAGTTCTGCACTGACATCGTGGCGACGCTAAAGAGGCGGTGACGTAGATGGTGACCGCCTTCCAGGCTGACGCCGTCCAGACTGACGCCTTCCAGGTTGACACCGCTACGGCGACCGTCGTCGTCGGCCCACCGTCGCCGCCGACAGGCGTGTGGATACGGAGGCCGCCGAGGTACTACATCCCTGGCGTCGACGTCGTCGAGATCATCACCGGGCGCGGCAACGCCGTCATCCCCGTGCTCACGGCGAGCGGGCACGGTTCGGTCTCCGCGGCGTCGGACATCGTCGCGGCGACAGTAGCGCTCGCGGGCGCGTCGGCGTCCGGCCACGGTACTGTCGGCGCGCGCGTGGAGTCCGCAGCGGCACGCGTCCCCGCCGGTACCGCCGTCGCGTCCGGGGACGGGACCGTCGTCGCTGGCATCACGTGCGCGTCGGCGCGCGTCGAACTCGTCTCGGCCGTAGCGGTCAGCGGCTTCATTGACGTCGACCGGCGCCCGCTCCTCCTCGCGCAGGACGACGAGCTGCTGCTGTATGACTGATTTGGTAGCCGAGTGAGACTGACGAGTAGTAAGCTAAGCCGTACCGCACAACACGAGCACGCTATGCCGGACCCGGCCGTCATACTCATCACGGCGTCGATCGCGGGCATGTCCTGCGCTTTCGTCTATGTCGTCTCGAGGTCGCGCAGGCGGCGGGCGCGCGCGCGCCCGCAGGTACTGGCAGGCGCGGTTCGCCTGGCGCCAGCAGGTCCGCGCGGAACTCAGGCGGCAGGGACAGGCGGCGGTCGGCCGCGCGGCGCCGCGGCCGGTGCGCCGATCGGCCGCGCGCGAGATCCAGCGGAAGGCTCTACAGCGATGACGTCCCGCGCGCTGCATTCGGATACGTTCGGAGACGTCGTCAACGTATATATCGAGCAGCGACGCGAGACGATCGACGTTACGTCCGTCTCGGATGTATCCCGCAGGTTCATGCCAGGACCGAGGGTGACCGATCTTACGCTGGAGATCGCATGGCCGACAGACGTCGCGCTCCCCTTCTTCGGCGGCGAAGAGTTCGACGTCGAAGAGACGTTCATGGTCCCCGGCGGCCGCGCGGCCCGCGTCGCTGGCCGCGCCTATGTCGCAGATAGGTCTAGGATCAGCCTCAGGGCCACGATGACCGTGACCTTGCGCGGTGCGCTCACGGTCACTGCCGTCGACCCAACCGCCGAATCCATCCGCCGCCGCGTCCGCGAGATCCGAAGGAGCCTCTGATGCCGAGCGCGAGCCCGCCGATCACACCATACGTCCTCTCACCGCACGTCGCGGACCTCGTCGTCGAGGACGGAGGCGTCCGCTACCGCGACGAGTCGCTCCGCCGGAGGAAGGTCGCCATCTGCGGCGGGCCTGGCCAGCGCGACATGCCGTGGGACGATCCGGCGTACGAGTGCTGGGCGATGAACAACTTCTGGAACGGCGCGCGCGACAGCCAGGGACGGATCGCGGCGAGCCGGTGGTTCGAGCAGCACCAGATCTTCCCGGATCCGGACGGTCTGCACTACCTGGACGAGATCCAGAATGCGAACGATCTGGCGTGGATCCGCGAGTGCCCGGTCCCGCTCTACACGACGGAGCCGTTCCCGGAGAACCCGACGGCGGTCGTCTTTGACGTCGACGCGCTCGTCGCGAAGGGCTACCGCGACTACTTCACCTGCACGTTCGCCTACCAGGTCGCGCTCGCGCTCGACGAGGGGTTCCGTGAGCTGCGCGTCTGCGGCATCGAGCTGCTGCTCGGGACGAAGCGCGAAGCGACGGTCGAATCCGCGTGCTTCAACTACTGGCTCGGCCTCGCCGAGGGACGTGGGATGCGGATCGATCTCGCGCCGTGCATTGGCCGGTCGGTCGCGTTCGGCCGCATGGCGCCAGAGTCGCAGTTCCTGCTGAACCACCCATGGCGGTACGGCCATGAGTACTGGCTCGAAGCGGACTTCACTGCGTTTTTCGTCTCGCGGTGGGATACGAAGAAGGTCGCTGTATGAGTCACCGCGTCTGGCACGTCAAGGCGCTCCGGCTCGAATGGTGGAAGACGCACACCATGTTCGGCGCGGCGACCTACACGCTGCGGTGCCGGTTCCTGAGATGGGAGCCAGGCATCGAACTGACGGTCTATCCGAAGCAGCCGAATGAGGTGACGCTTGAAGCTCCGATTAAGGTGACCATCGAGCGCGCCGCTGAGCATGGCGGGACGATCACCTGGTCGGACGTCTACCTCTGCATCAGCCGGCAGCACGAGACGCCGCAGTTCGCGTCGAAGCGACTGCATACGCCGCAAGGGCCGTGCGAGTATTGCGAGCCGTGCGCGGAGTGGGCGCTGAAGATCCACGAGACGCTCGGCTGTCACGTCCACGTCGAGCGGCTGGAGCCTATCGCGACGCTCGTGGACCGGATCCGCGCAGTCGCAGAGAGGCTCACGTCTACGAAGGAGGGCTAGACAGATGGCGGTGACACGCAACGTGAACGTACCAGCTTCGGCGCAGCCGACGATCGAAGGCATGGTCAGGCGGATGCTCGACGCGGTCGACGGGAAGCCGGCGGTGCAGGGCGAACTCGCGACGCTCTACGCCTACTGTCACATCGCCGGCGGCTGCCGCGAGATGCCGGCCGAGACGCGCGCGCGGCGGATCTCGCTCATCGTGCAGGCGGCGCAGACGTTCTTGTGTGGCGAGATCGTCCGCGTCGCGGCGATACCGGATAAGGAGGTCATCGGCCTAACTTCGACGGCGTCGGCGACATGTCACTGACCGCCGACGACTGGTTCGCGGTCCGGGTGCGTGACCTGGAGGCACAGTTGGACCAGCGCGTCCGGCTCGCGAATGATACGCGCCGCATGATCGAAGCCGACGCCACCGACGCGCGCGTCGTCGCGTGGTTCATCGCCATCCACGGCACCGGTCACGGCAGCCGGCCTGGCGTCAGGCGGATCGATGGGCCGCCTGACGCGCTGCCCGACCATGTGCCGCGCCACAACTCCTGACGGCCACACGAATCGCCGAAGCGACGGAACGCGCCGCCCAGTCGCGGCTAACCGCAGTAGCCGTGGACAGACGAGGGACTGCTCGGCACTGCGGTTCAGCCAGGACATATGGACCAACTTACCCGCCGCATCCGGGACAACCGCATCGAAGCGTTATTTAGGGCCGGCGAGACGCACGCGCGCATCGCCGCCGCCGTCGGCCTGACGCGGGAGCGGGTCACTGAGATCCTCAAGGATCGCGGCGTTCCGCGCGCCTCCGGCGGCGCCTCGCAGCGCGCCGCGCGCAAAAAGGTAAACAGGCTCGCGTTAAGGTCATAGCGTCACCTCCGAAACGGTTCTGCGGCCGAACTCGATGCGGGAGCCGCCGTTCTCACCGGGCCGTCCCTTCCACGGCTCAGCGGGACCGGCGGCTCCCGTCGCGTACGGCCAGGACACGAGGCATATGGCGCTGACCCACTATCAGGCATACCAGAACGCCGTCGCTGCTGGCGGGCCGGACCCGCTTGCGGCGACGGGCGTGACCATCTTCAAGCAGTACGACGTCGAGGTCGAAGTCGGAAAGGACGGGACGAACGCGTACGAAGGCCGGCGCGTCAAGTTCGTCATCACCACGAGCGCGCCGGACCGCGAGAACGACGTCGTCGAGACGCCCGGCATCGAGACCAGCAACTTCGAGAAGAACCCGGTCGTCATGTGGGCGCACGACTACCGCCAGTTGCCGATTGGACGCTGTGTCGCGATCGAACGGTATCCGACGAAGATGATCGCGACGGTCGAGTTCGCGCCGGCCGAGATGAACCCGCTGGCGGAACAGGTCTTCCGCATGATCAAGGGCGGGTTCCTGAAGGCGTGCAGCATCGGCTTCCGCCCGCTCGGGTGGGACTACAACGAGGAACGCGGCGGCGTCGACTTCCAGAAGGCCGAGATGCTCGAGTTCAGCGTCTGCCCGATCCCGGCGAACGCCGAGGCGCTCGTCGCCGCGAGCGCGGCCGGCATCGACATCTCCGTCGTCAAGGACTGGGCCGCGCGCGTACTCGCGGAGCCGGCACAGTCACGGCCGGCCGGCGTTGCGGCCGTCGTCATAGACGTCGCGAAGTTCCTCGGCGGCCCTGACGCAGACCCGATCCGCTGGAACCTGGCGCTCCCGAAGTCCTTCGATGTCGCGTCGCAGGAGTTCCCGCCGCTCAGCAAGGAGCAGGACGTCGCCGCGAAGTACGTCGGCTGCGCCATCAAGGAGCTGTACCACCGGCAGGAGCCTGTGATGTCGACGCGCATGGGCGCCTTCCTGTCCGCGCTGGACGAGGTCGTCAGGCACACGGCGGTCGACGACATCCGGAACCTGACGTCCGGCGGCAGCGAGGAGCCGCCGCTCTACGAGCGCATCCAGCTGAACTCGACGCGGACCGAGGAGTTCCTCGTCGACGGCCTGCGGTTCCTGCGCTGGAACAACGTGCGGCTGACGCTCCGCGTGGAACCGCGCTGGTACGGCCTGCAGGTGACGACCTACGCGGCGAGGCAGCACGCCGACGCGGCGCGCGCGCTGCTCGATAAGGCGTTCGCTCGCGCGCGCGAGCTGAACTTCCTCAAGGGCGAAGCGTTTTCACTTTCCGGCGAGTTCCTGACGCGGAGCGCGGAGACGTTCGACGACATCTTCCTCGCAGAGAAGAACGTCGCGGCCGGGAAGCGGCTACGCGACCTCGTCAACGAGCACGGCGCGAACCTCGAGAACCGCGGCGTCATCATGCTCGGCCCTCCCGGGAACGGGAAGACGCTGCTCGGCCGCATCCTGATGAGCGAGGCGAAGGCGACGTTCATCTGGTGCTCGGCCCGTGACTTCTACCACGGCGGCGGCTTCCGCGGGATCGCGGAGGCGTTCGAGATCGCGCGCGAATGCGCGCCGTCGATCATCTTCGTGGAGGACGTCGACAACTACCTCGACGGCTACACGACGGACCTGATGAAGACGGAGATGGACGGCATCGCGCAGTCCAAGGGTGTCGTGACGATCCTGACGACGAACTATCCGGAGCTGCTGCCGAAGGCGCTGATCGACAGGCCGGGCCGGTTCCACGACATCCTCCGCTTCGACCTCCCGGACGCAGAGGCGCGGCTCGCGATGCTGCGGAAGTGGATGCCGGCGCTGAGCGGCGTCGCGCTGCAGGAGACGGTGAAGGCGCTGCACGGCTACAGCGGCGCGCACGTGCGCGAGTTCGTGCGGTTCGCCGGCATCCTCGCCGTACAGGACGGGCTCGCCGTCGCGGACGCGGCGCGGCTGGCGCTGGCGAAGCTCGCTGAGCAGCGCGACCTGATTACGCAGGTGCAGACGCAGGGCAGCCGGTACCGCGGGTTCGACGTCGCCAAGGCGGTACCGAGGTCGGTGGAGACCGTGCCCGCTCAGCTGCCGGTGCACGTCGCGAGGGGCGCCGCGCGGGAGGCGCTGCTCGTCGCATGCGCCACTGCCGCAGATTCGCCGGCCATCCCTGCGCCGTTCTCGCGCGACGCGGCTGGCTGGAAGGCGTTCACGAAGGCGCGGGACAGGTTCGCGCGCAAGTCGCACGAGCCGCTGACGCCGGAGAAGCTGGCCGAGTTCCTCGGTGACTACGGGTTCGAGCCGGAGGCCGCCGTCCTGCGGGACGTGATGGTCACGGACGCTGGCGAGGAGGAAGCGGAGCTGGTCGGCTACCAGACGCTCCAAGCTCTGCTCGGGCAGGCCGCGCAGAGCGTCTCGGACGCCGCGGCACAGGTCGCCGCGCTGGTCGCCGCCGAGAGCGGCGAGGCGGCGGCGGAGACGCCGGAGGCGGAGGCGGTCGAGGAGAACGTCGAGGCGGCACGCCTCAGCGCGGTCGTCGCGTTCGCGACGCAGGGGATCGGGACGCTGCAGGCGGTCTGCGGTCTCGCCTGCGACCTGAACGCAGAGGACGAATACGAAGCCGAGAATCCGCTACTGATGGCGCACGGCGACGGGTCGCTGACGGTGTGGAAGTCCGGCCGCGTCCTGAGCCGCGCGAACGAGACGAAGCTGAAGAACGCGATGGCGCACATGTCCGCCGGGTCGCAGCACGTGCAGGACGTCCTCGACAGCGTCGCGCAGGACGACGGCGACGCCGAGGCGGCCGCGGCCGCGCTCCGGGACGCGGACGTGCTCATGGACGACGCAGAAGCGGACGACGGGATCGTCATCCTGCGCGAGGAGGAGCCTGTCAGCGACGCCCTCGTCGACGTCGCGCCGGAGATGCTGGCGGCCGCGATCAGCGACGCCATCGGGAAGATCGTAGGGGCGGAAGTGCACGCGGCGGTCGCGTCCGCGCGCGGACGCATCGACTAACCGTAGGAACACGAAGGAGAAGCAGCCATGTCGCAGACGATGACGCGCGCGGAATTGGCGGAACTGGTCGCCATAAACGTCCGTGACGCAGTCGGCAAGGAACTGACGGAGAAGATCCGTGCGAACGTCGAGGCGGCCACGGCCGGTCTCCGCGAGAAGGTCACGAGCTGGGGCGAGCGGGTCACCGGCGACGTCGACCAGCGGCGCGTCGGCAAGCAGAAGCGGTGGTCGGTCGAGAACGACCCGTCGATGCCTCAGGACGTGGACACGCGCGGCATCGCGCTTGCCCGCTGCGTCCGAGCGACGGCAGCCGCGCGCGCCTCCGGGCAGGGTCCGGAGTACGCGATGGACGTGCTGAAGATGTGGGGTAACGGCGACCTCGCCGAGGAGTGGGCCGCGGCCCGCGGCAAGGCGATGACGGCAGGCGACGCGACGGCCGGCGGTTTCATCGTGCCGATCCAGTTCGTGCAGGACTTCGTCGCGTTCCTGCGCGCCGCGACGGTCATCAGGCGGCTCGGCTGCCCGACGATCCCGCTGCCGACGGGCACGGCGAAGATGGGCAAGGCGACGGCCGGCGCGAGCGCCGGATACGTCGGCGAGTCCACGAACGCGCCGAAGACGCAGCTCTCCACCGGGCAGCTCACCCTCAGCTTCAAGAAGCTGATGGCGCTCATCCCGGTCTCGAACGACCTGCTCCGCTACAGCTCACCCGGCGCGGACATGATCGTCCGCAACGACCTCGTCGCAGCGATGAGCGTCAGGGAGGACAGCGCGTTCATCCGCGGGGACGGCACGGACGGCTCGCCGCGCGGCCTGCGCTACTGGACTCCCGGCGGCAACATCGTCCAGGCGAACGGGACCGCGTCGCTGCAGAACACGGCGACGGACCTCGGGCAACTCATGCAGGCGCTGATGACGGCGAACATCCCGATGATCAACCCGTGCTGGATCATGTCTCCGCGCTCGCGCAACTTCCTCATGACGCTGCTGACGACGACCGGCACCTTCGTCTACAAGGACGAGATGGCCGGCGGCACGCTCTGGGGCTACCCGTTCGGCGTGACGACCGGCGTGCCGGACAACCTGAACTTCACGGCGGCCGGAAACAACAACGAGTCTGAGATCTACTTCGCCGACATCGGGCAGGGGCTGATCGGCGAGGCGGAGACGCTGACGATCGACGCGAGCCGAGAGGCGGCGTACCACGACGGCAACGCGGTGCAGTCGGCGTGGTCGCGAGACGAGACGACAATCCGCGCGATCGCGGAGCACGACTTCGTCATGCGCTACGACGCGGCCGTGGCCGTGCTCGCCGGCGTGACGTGGAGGCCGGGCAGCGTCTAACCCGTAGGCGTCCTGGCCGTCATGGTGGCGGCCGGTGGCTGAGGATCACTTCGAGGAGAAACAGACATGATCACGCGAGACGTCGGAGAAGTCCGGGTCGTCCCCGCGTTCAACTCCGCCAGCTACGACGCGAGCTGCGGGTCGATGAACGGGGACAGCACCGGCAACCTTGTCCTGGGGTTCATCATCGACCGGCTCGGGCTCGGCCGCAGCTTCAACGCGGTCCTGGTCGAGGCGGACGTGGACGCTGACATCGGCACGTCGACGGCGTCGGACAACAAGGCCGGGTTCATCAGCGCGTGGCTCTTCCACAGCTCGACGACCTGCGCCGCGGACTTCGACCTCTACTCGACGGAGCGGGTCGCGCGCCAGCCGCTCTTCATCTTCGCAGGGCCGAACGCCACCTCGACGCTGACGGGCGGCTACACGGCGACGTCGACGAGCGTCGGCACCTTCGGGACGTTCTCGGCCACGGCGACCGGCAGCGCTCGCGCCGGCTTCGGGGCCGTCTACTCCCTCGCCGGCGCCGGCCGCTACCTGCAGGTCGCGGTCCTGCCGGAGGCGTACGCGTCGAGTTCCGGCGGGACCCGGATGCGCTGCTCGGCGAGCCTGATCTTCGGCGAGCCGGACGACGTCGCGGTGTTCCCGACGACGAGCACCGGGCAGGGCGCCGCGGGATCGAGCAGTGCCTACACCTCCCCTTGGAGGTCGTAGGTGCTCATCGCAGCCGTAGTCGCTGCGCGTCCCCTGCAACTGCAGGGGGCGCGCTACAACGTCGGGGAGGGCATCATGCTCGACCCGACGAACGCCCAGCACCGCGAGGTGCTGGATAGCGGATGGGCGCTGCCTGTGCCAGCGACGGCGGCCGTCGTCGCGCCGCCAGCGCACAAGATGGTCGTCTCGGCGGCCGCCAAATCCCTGGCGCCAGCACCGCCGCGCGGCAAGTCGTAGGGGGGCACATGAGCAGCAACGTGACGGACGCGGTCGTCCCGCAGGGCGTCGAGGGCGTCGATCCGAACCACCCGGCGAAGAACCGGACGATGCGGATCCTCGACGCCGAGCACGGCCTGATCGAGCGGACGCGCGACAAGCTCGCGATCGTCGGCTACGCCAGCAGCACGCGCGACATGGCGCCGTTCGACGACCCGGAGTACGACATCGCCGGCCTGAACCAGATCTACCGGTTCCTGCCGCGCGAGGACGTGCACATGGACATCCATGTCAACTGGGACGAGGAGAACGTCGAAGGGACGGACCATCGCGGATGGATCAGAGACTGCGGCATCCCGGTCCTGATGACGAAGGTCCACATGGACCTCCCGACGTCCGTGGCCTTTCCGGTCGACGCCGTGATCGGCATCGCGACGGACTACCTGACGAGCAGCGTCGCGTTCTACATCGCCTGGGCGATCCATCAGGGGTACAAGCGGATCGACCTGTTCGGAATCGACCTGATCGTCGGGACCGAGTACGAGTTCCAGAAGGCGTGCGCGGAGTTCTGGCTCGGCGTCGCGCACGGCCGCGGGATCCACGTCAACATCCCGCCGCAGAGCGCGCTCCTCCGGCACTCGCACCGGTACGGCTACGAGCGGGAGCCGCAGATCGGCCTCGTCAGCTTCGCGGAGATGGACGCGCGCCTCGGCGGCCTCACGAAGCAGCGCGACAAGCAGCTCTCGCGGCTCTACGCCTTCGACGGCGCGCTGCACGAGAACGTCAAGCACGACGAGTGGAAGGACGACCCGGCGAAGCGGCGCGCGTGGCTGAACGAGCAGCGCAGCGACACGATGGCGCAGATCGCGACGTTCGACGGCGCGCTGCAGGAGGCCGGATATACGCGCGAGCTGTACCGCCTGCGGAGCCGCGGCGC